>OIER01000404.1_pt1 | contig 33037 bp, 22 predicted proteins | sample 1581801 | NCBI WGS metagenome assembly OIER01 (sample SAMN03281006, study PRJEB24777) | human gut metagenome | isolation source: fecal sample PR165 from 1 month old male Malay infant, vaginally delivered... | reverse complement strand
ATGGCGAACTGCGTGTTTGCGACCGGCAGACTGAAGATCAGCGTCGCGACGCTGGCGCTGGGATCCACCCTCGCGACGCTGATCTTCAGTCTGCCGGTCGCAAACACGCAGTTCGCCATAGGCGGCATCACCATTGTGGTACCCATCATCGCCGCCTCCCCCGTGTCCCCGTCAGGTCTGGCTCTGGCCATCTGCGCGGCGATCAGCTGGATCATCGGTATGCTGGCGCCCGCGCCGACCATGCTACGACTTGGCACCGGCACCCTGCTCGGTCTCAACCGGCCCGCGGGCTCCAGCGGCGCAGGCATGCTCCCCGAATCGTCCGACAACGAAACCACTCCCGCGATATCCGCCCAACATTCCGGGCGTGAATTCGCCGTATGGATCGCATGGGCGGTGATTACACTCTCAGCGTGCACGCTGCTCGGTCTCGGACAGGGCATCAACTGGTGGCCGCTGCCCTCCAACGTCGCATAACATCCCCATCCCAGCTGCATGCCGAGCGACGGCAATGCCCGGTTTGTAGCCATTGTCACGTTCCATCATGCGGCAAACGGCGCAACCCGCCGCCGGAAAAGCGAACCCTTCTACTACTATGGGCAACAAACCGGCAGGAAAGGGATAACTGTGGCACAAAAGAATCAGAACGCGAAGCGCAACACCAGGGCAAGCCGTCGCGCCGCCGAAGAGAAGGCGGCGCAGGAGAAGGCGGAGCAAGCGGCCAAGGAGCGCAAGCAGCAAACCATCATCGGCGCGGTGGTCGTCGCCATCATCGTCGTGCTGGTGGCAATCGCCGGCTTCGCCATCTATGGAGCCATTCACAAGAACGACGTGGCGAAGAGCACCACCGAGGAGCAGGCATACCAGCAGCTGCAAAAGGTCGAGACCAAGCCATCGGCGGCCGACGACAAGGGCGGCATCCTCATCTCCAGCGAAGGCTATGGCAAGAAGGTGTCCGGCGCCCCCACCGTCGCCGTGTACATGGATCCGCTGTGCCCCGGCTGCGGCGAGTTCAACCGCCAGACCGATCCCACGCTGATCTCGCTGGTGGACGCGGGCCAGATCAACCTGGAGATCCACCCGATGTCGTTCATGGACGAATACTCGACCGACGAATATTCCAGCCGCGCCACCGGCGCCATCCTGTACATCGCCAGCAATGACGACAACCCCGATCACCTGCTCAAGTTCATCTCGAACATCTACGCCGAGGACTTCCAGCCCGGTGAGGCCAGCGAATACAAGTCGGTCAAGAACAAGGCGCTCAAGCAGCAGGCGATTGACGCCGGCGTACCGCAGTCCGTGGCCGACAAGGCGTTCAACGGCGAATACAAGAAATGGCTGGATGCCATCAACCTGTACACCCCGAAGCGCCCCGAACTGTGGCAGGTGTCCGGTTCGAACAAGGGTGTCATGAGCACGCCGACCATCACCATCAACGGCAATTACTGGGATCGCAACCAGCTGTCACTCGCCGGCATGAACAACAAGACCGGCATCATCGCGTCGCTGGGCCTGAAGGAAGACGAAGTCGGCCAGAAGGGCACGATGCCGTCGATCGGCGAATCGGGCAAGCCGATCTCGCTGACGACCGGCGAATGACGAATGACCCGTCATGCCCCGCAAATGAACGATGACACCCACGTAGACCCGTGTCGCGCTGTGATCTTCGACCCCGGCCGGAGGAACCGCAACACGGGTTTGCGACATTCTGAATTGACCAGCGCGGTGAAACTGGTAAGCTGGTCAATCGTTCGATGACACCTGTCCGCATTGTGCGAATGGGGTCCGCCTCCTTAGCTCAGATGGCCAGAGCGGCCGCCTTGTAAGCGGCAGGTCGTCGGTTCGATCCCGACAGGAGGCTCGCGGCACAGCATACCGCGTGTCATGTGCGATGCACGGTCGACATGTAGTAAGCTGTGTTTACATATAGTCTTACCTTGTGTAAGTGCCAGAAGCCTTCCCCCAACTTATGGCTTCTGGAAGGCAGAGCGTCCCCCAATTAGCTCTGCCCACAGGGGGGGGGGCGGGACAATCCCCTTCTCTCCCGCCCCCCCCCTTCTTCTTTATCTTGATATATGTGACCACCCCAGTAGCTCTGCGGCAGTCCTTCGGGCAGGGCAAAAAAGTACCAAATGTGGGAGTATGGGTGACGGTCGTGCGATGCCCAGCGAAGCATCATCGTGATTGGTTACAATGCTAGCCGTAGCTCATGGAAGGATGACATATGGCCAGGCGGTGGACACCACGACGTTTTGTTCGATTGCGTCGCATTCGGGTGGCGATCTGCGCCGTCGCCGTGGCTCTTGCCTCAACGGTCGCATTCGGCGTCGCCGCACGCAAGACCATCGCACTCAGCATCAACGGCGACACCCAGACCGTCACCACGTATGCCATGAGCGTGACGCGCCTGCTTGAAGAGCGGGGCGTCGACGTCAAATCCCATGATCTGGTGCAATCCACCAGCGGCGACATCCTCAGCAATCATGACGTGGTCACGGTCAGCAGCGCATATCAGACGACCATCAGCATCGACGGACAGCGCGTGCCGTTCTGGACCGTGGCGACCAGCGCCTCCCAGCTGCTCGGGTTTTTCCAGCAGAACGAGAACGAGGCCGCGCAAGTCACCGTGGACATCGACAACATCTACAGCCAGCTCACCGGCGGCCTCGTCATCAACGAGTCCGGTCCAGTGACGGTCATCGCTGACGGCAAAACGTCGGTCGCGCCGAATGGCAAGCTTCCCGCCGCGTCGATTCTCGATTCCAAAGGCATCAGCCTCAACAAGGAAGACCGCGTCAGTGTCGAGAAGGACGGAGACAAGACCGTGCTGCGCGTTCAGCGCGTCACCCACGGGCAGGAGACGACGACCGTCGCCATTCCCCATGGTTCGCAGACGATTGTTGATAAGTCGTTGAAGCCAGGAACATCCGTGGTCCGCCAACAGGGGGAAGACGGCGAGAAGAAGCAGGTCTATAACGTCACGTATGTCGATGGCATCGCAGAGACTCGAACGCTGATTTCGGAGACGACCACCAAAATCTCCCTCGACACCATCGTCGCCGTAGGCCCGGAGAAGGCCGCCGAACCTTCCGACACCAGCAAGGGGCAAGCCGATAAAGGCAGCGACAACGCCGGCAAGTCGGGCAACAAGTCGAATACCGGCAAGTCGGATGGCAACTCCTCGAACGGCAGCACGTCCGGCGCAAACAAGTCGGATGATACGTCGAACAATGACAAAAACAACGACAAGAACAACGGGAATTCGGGCAACAACGGCAATTCCGGGAACTCAGGGAACTCAGGCAATAGCGGCAACTCGGGAAACTCCGGCAACTCGGGAAACTCCGGCAACTCGGGAAACTCCGGCAACTCGGGAAACTCGGGAAACTCCGGAAACAACGGCGGCACCGGCGGCAACGGCGGCAACGGCAACTCCGGCAACTCCGGCAACTCCGGCAGCAGCTCGCAGGGACGCCTATGGCACCCGACCGCCGCGCAGGCCAAAGCCTACGCATCCGGCGCGGCCGCACAGCGCGGCTGGACCAGCTACGACTGGACATGCCTCGACAAGCTGTGGACCCGCGAATCCAGATGGCTGTGGTACGCCGAGAACGCGAAGACCGGCGCCTACGGAATCCCGCAGTCGCTGCCTGCGAGCAAAATGGCCGAGTTCGGCGCAAATTACCGTGACGACGGCGCTGTGCAGATCGACTGGGGGCTGGCGTATATCGCCCGACGGTATGGCAGCCCGTCCAAGGCATGGGAACGCTCCGAGCAAATCGGCTGGTACTGATAGCGAGCGTTATGACTGACATGAATCCATCCCCTGCACCTTCCGGAGCATCCGCAGCCGCCGAGAAACCCGCAGTCGCCGGGCGACTGCTCGGCGCGGCCGACATCCGTCACATAGCAGCCGAAGCCGGCATCAGCCCGACCAAGAAATTCGGCCAGAACTTCGTCATCGATCCCGGAACAGTGCGCCGCATCGTGCGCGAGGCCGCGGTCACCGCCGATACGCGGGTGCTGGAAGTCGGCCCCGGATTGGGGTCGCTGACACTGGCCATCCTGGAAACCGGCGCCACGATGACCGCGGTCGAGATCGACCCGCCGGTCGCGCAACGGCTGCCGCATACCATCGACACATACATGCCGGATGCGAGGAACCGCCTCACGGTCATCAACAAGGACGCGCTGGCCCTCACGTCGGCGGACCTCCCCGAGTTCAGCGGCGACGAACCGTTCACCCTGGTGGCGAACCTTCCGTACAATGTGGCCACGCCGATCATCCTGACGCTGCTGGAACGCTTCGACATGCTGACGTCCTTCGTGGTGATGGTGCAAAAAGAGGCCGCGGCCCGTCTGACCGCCACTCCCGGCTCGAAGATTTACGGCGCGCCCAGCGTGAAGCTGGCGTGGTACGGCTCGGCGGAACGCGTGGGCAACATAGGGCGTCACGTATTCTGGCCAGCGCCGAACGTGGATTCGGCCCTGGCCGGGTTCACCCGTGTCCAGTCGCATGCGGGCCCGCGCGACCCCCAGTTGCGCCAGCTGACGTTCCAGTTGGTCGACGCGGCCTTCAGCCAGCGTCGCAAAACGCTGCATGCCGCACTCAAGCGCATGGTGCCCGATGAAGTGTTCCACACGGCGGGCATCGACCCGACACGCCGCGGCGAGACGCTGACCATCGACGAATTCGCCGCTCTGGCGACGGCACTGAGGCAATCGCAGCATGAACAGGGGCAGGCATCATCATGAGCGCCACAGCAATGGACAGTGTACGGTCAGCAACACCGGGTCAGGTGCGGCGTTCGCCAAGCGTCCCCGCGCATTGGCCCATCCGCCGTCATGTCGCAGCCGCGGAAACGACACCGGCCGGGCCGCTGCACTCGGTGGAGGTCACGGTTCCCGCGAAAACCAATCTGACGTTGCACGTAGGGCCCGCCCATGAGGAATGGGGCGGACGGCACGCGCTGGACACGATATATTGCGCCATCGGCGTCAACGACGTGGTGACGGCGACCGCCAAGACCCCCGGCAGCGGGTTCTCGCTCGAACTGAGCGGCGAGCATCTGGGTGATCTGGCATCGAGCGGCAGCGACATGCGCCGCAACCATGCGGTGATTGCGTTGTTCGCGATCGCCAGGGCCGCGGGGCGGGAGCCGGACGTGGCGCTGCATGTGGACAAGCACATTCCCGTCGGTGCCGGATTGGGCGGCGGATCCGCCGACGCGGCGGCGACATTGCTCGCCGTGAACACCTTGTGGGGACTGCACTGGCCGATTGAACGGCTGCGTGATATCGCCGCCACGCTCGGCGCCGATATGCCCTTCTGCCTGGAGGGCGGATATGCGCATGGCACCGGTTTCGGCGAGCGGATCATCCCGCTGGAGGATGATTCATCGTGCGTTCAGACGCTGCGAGACCGCGGATTCGCCGGCCAATTGCTGGTGGGAGCGTACCATGCGCAATTGAGCACGCCGAATGTCTACTCGACCTTCGACAAGATGGGCGCGGGAGACGGCGACGACAACCATCTGCAGCGCGCCGCGGTCGCCTTGCACCCCCGCAGCGGCGAAGCCATCGAAGCCGCCCTGGCCGCCGGGGCATCCCGGTCATTCGTTTCCGGCTCCGGCCCATCGGTCATCGCGTTCGTACCGGACGATGCCGTCGCCCGCCGCGTTCGCACCGCATGGGAGCAATCCGCCACGGTGGATCGCATCATCGCTGCGCAGGCGCCGGCGAGACCGGTCATGACCGTCCTGCCATCCCTGTCTTATCGCGTCAGACAGTGACGCTAATCTGTGTACCAGTCTCGTAAGAAAAGGACGGACCCATGACTCAGCCTTATGACGAACGCGCGGAACGCAAGCGTTACATTCGCCGCCGCCAGCAGATCGTATTCTCCTGTGTCGGCGCGGTGCTTGCCGTCGCCCTGGTCGTGTCGGCGCTGTTCTATTTCCATGTCGGGGGTCTGGGCATAACGGCCACGTCCGCAGTCAAGCCGAATTACGGCGTGCGCGTGCCCTGCTCGACCAAGGACGCCAACGGCAAGAACCAGACATATTCCAACTATGCGAACGTCAAGGTGCGCGTGCTGAACGGCACCAAATTCGTCGGTTTCGCGAAGGCCGTCAGCACCGCGCTGTCGAACCGCCAGTTCAAGGTCACTGGCTGGGACAATTACAAGGGCAAGAAGGTCGAGCGCACCACAATCTATTTCGGCAAGAACGCCATCAACGAGGCGTACACGCTGAACACGAACTTCACGGACGCGGTGATGGTGATGGATGACCGCGACGACAAGCTGATTGACGTGGTGCTCGGCGCCTCGTTCAACGATCTGGCCAACAAGGACAGCCTGCCGAGCGGCGACACCGCCATCGAAAACTTCGAGGGATGCGTGCCCGTCCAGTCAATGGGCACCTTGCCCAAGGCCCTCGATCATGAAAAGGTGGAATGACGGCCAGCATCGTCATGACGGCCTGAAACCCCCGATATTCGGCGGCTGCCTGCCTTACGCGGACAGCCGCCGAACTGTTTCTTGGGCGCGTCTACAGCGACGCGTGCCACCGCTTGAGCTCGGCCACCGCGGTGTCATGGTCGACCGGACCGTTATCGAGCCGGTATTCCAGCATGTGCTTGTATGCGCGGCCGACCTCCGGGCCGGGAGCGATGCCGAGGATGGTCATGATCTCATTGCCGTCGATATCCGGCCGGATGGCGTCGAAGTCCTCTTTCTCCTTGAGATCGCGCACGCGCTGCTCCATCTCGTCCATGGCGGACGAGAACACCATCGCCTTGCGACGGTTCTGAGTGGTCGCGTCGGCGCGGGTCAGCCGGTTCAGCCGCTCATACAGCGGACCGGCGTCCTTGACGTAGCGTCGCACGGCGGAATCGGTCCACGGTTCTTCGACATACCCGTGGAACCGCAGATGCAGGTTCACTAACTCGCTGACATCCTCGACGAGATGATGGTCGAACCGCAGCGCCTTGAGCCGTTTGCGCGTCATTTTCGCGCCGACCGCATCGTGATGATGGAAGCTGACCTTGCCGCCGGGCTCGAACCGGCGTGTTTTCGGCTTGCCGATGTCATGGGTCAGCGCGGCCAGGCGAAGCGTCAGGTCGGGAGCGGGCACGGGGCCTTCCGGCCCGGTCTCCAGCGCTATGGCGCGATCGAGCACAATCATCGTGTGCTCGAAGACGTCCTTGTGGCGGTGGTGCTCGTCGATTTCCAGCTGCAGGGCGGGAATTTCCGGGAATACGATATCGGCGAGACCTGATTCGACCAGCGCTTCGACACCCGCCCTCGGACGATCGGACAGCAGCAGCTTCGTGAGCTCGTCACGCACCCGTTCAGCGGATACGATGTCGATGCGATCGGTCATGTCGCTGATGGCGGCAGCCGTGTCGGGGGCGATGCTGAACCCGAGCTGTGCGACGAAACGCACGGCACGCATCATGCGCAGCGGGTCGTCGTCGAAGGACTGATACGGATCCACCGGCGTGCGCAATACGCCTTTAGCCAAATCGCTGGCGCCGCCGAACGGGTCCACGAACTCCAGCTGCGGCACGCGCAGCGCCATGGCGTTCACGGTGAAATCACGGCGGGACAGATCGCCTTCGAGCGAATCGCCGTAGCTGACTTCGGGCTTGCGGGATTCGGGATCGTACGTGTCGGACCGGTACGTAGTGATCTCCACCTTGACTTCGGTGCCGTCCTCGCGCCGGCGCATCGCACCCAAAGTGCCGAATTTGCGGCCCATATCCCAGAAACCGTCACATCCCCAATGACGCAGGATCGGCTCGAACTCGTCGGGATGGGCCGACGTGCAGAAATCGAGGTCGTGGGAACGCCGGTGCAGCAACAGGTCACGCACGGGGCCGCCCACCAATGCCAGCTCGTACCCGCGAGCCGCGAACAGGTGTCCAAGTTCAATGGCTTCCGGCCAAACTTCGAAATTCACACGAGGCCTTTCCATAAAGTATTACCGCTTTTATGCGTATTCAAGCATACCGTTACCCCACCTGCACACGGTATTGAGTAAGGTGGAAGTCATGATTACGCCCGCAGACCTCGCGCGCATGCTTGCGCATGCTGCGGGCGACCATACCCAAAATCCGCTCGAACCCGATACGTTGCTCTATACGTCCGAGGCTCCGCGCACGCCGAAAACCGTTGTCAGGCCACCGGAACCACGCTTTCCCACGCCTGCGATGATGCCGCAGCGACGGGCGGGCGACGGGCCGACCACATTCGCGTCGCTGGACGCTCAGGAGCTCCCGGTGGTGCGCGAATACTCGGCCGGCGGCCTGGTGTTCGACGAGCGCGGCCGTGTGGCCATCATCGCGCGACACTCCCGCAACGGCCATCTCGAATGGTGCCTTCCCAAGGGCCATATCGAAAAGGGCGAGACGCCGCAGCAGACCGCCGTGCGCGAGGTGCACGAGGAGACCGGCATTCTGGGTGAGGTGGTCGAGTCCATTGCCACCATCGACTATTGGTTCACCGGTACCAGCCAGCGCGTGCATAAGCTCGTGCATCATTTCGCGCTGCGCCAGATCGGCGGCGACCTGACGGTGGAGGGCGATCCGGATCATGAAGCCGAAGACGCCATCTGGGTGGATTTCGATGATTTGGATGATGTGCTCAGCTATCCTAATGAACGCAAGATCGCTTGGCTCTACGCAAGGAAAATGAAGCAGGGATGATCGCGAACAGCCCCGAGCACGGTCAGGCCGTGCCATCGTTATCTCACCGAACGACACGCCTGTGGCGCTTCTTTACCATCATGTTGCTGACATGCGCGATGCTGTTCGCAGGCCGCATGGTACCGGCCGGCCCGGCACATATGGCGATGGCGGATGACGAGACGGACACGGCCAAGCAGACGACCGCCTTGTCGATCACCGAATCGACGCCCGTGGTCACCGACACATCCGGCTACCACATCACCATCAGCATCTCCAATCCCACGTATGCCGCGACGTCACCGGGCCTGGTGACCGTGGCCTACAACCCGTCATATACGTTCGTATCGCGCACTGACATCCAGCATTGGGCGAACGGGGACGTATCGATTCCGGTGCGCACCGTTCTCGGCACGGCCACGGTGCCGTCCATCGCGGCGAACAAGAAGGTTTCCGTGAAGATCGACGCGGCGGCCGACAGCGATGCGTTGAAGGCGTTGCAGATGTGGGGGCCGAAACCGCTGCTGGTCACCTATCAGGCGACCCAGGCGACCGATTCTCAATCCACGGGCTCTTCTGACGGGTCATCCGGGTCGGACCGTACCGTCGATCCGAACGCCAAGCCGATTCGCCTGCACAGCTTCCTGACCAGATCATCCCAGGGATTGCGCAACGCACAGACCCCGCCGATGGCCATCACCATGGTCATGCCGTTGATGAACACCGGCCAGCAGGCCGACAAGAACGCCATCGACCAGCTGGTGGTACATGACAACGGCGATGAATCCGACACAAAATCTACACAATCAGGTGGCGGCGGCACGGATGGCGGCACAGACGGCTCCGGCAACAATACCGACGACACCGAAAACACCGCGGCGACGCAATCATCAGTGCTCACCCCGCACGACAATGATGCACTCGCCGCCAAACTCTCCCTCATCGGCAAGCACAGCGATTTGCAGACCATAGCCGATCCGACGGCATTGGCTTCCGACACCGGGCAACGCATCGACGCCGTCATGCAGCCGGCCGGATTCGACATCACCGCCTATGCCGCGATCAACAACGCCCGGTCGTACGAACAGGCCGGCGTCGGCACCGGCGCATGGAACGCACGATCCGCACTGGCCGCGGCACCGGCATCATCCAATTCCCTGCCCATCGCCTGGCAAGGCAAGGGCGATTGGACCCGGCAGGCGCTCTCCACGGCCAGGAAGCAGGGATACCAGTACGTCATCGCCGGTCACGACTTCGACTCCAGCACCACGGCCACCGTGCACACAGGCACATACACAATCCCCACCTCGGCCGGCGACATCACGGTGCTGAGCGAGCAGAAGGAACTCGGCGACCTCGTCAAAGGCAAGCCCACCAGCAGTGATGCGGACGGCGAGACCAGTAACGCGGGACGCATCGCGCGGTTCGTCGCGCAGAGCGCCTTCTATCAGATGGAGCAGCCGTATGCGGCGATGAACCGCAACCTGCTGGTCTGCTTCGGCACTAATATGTCGGCGGCGTTCATCGACACGCTGATGACCGCGGTCGAACAGTCCTCATGGCTGCAACTCACCGACCTGAACGATCTCATTGGCGCCGACGCCTATCGGACCGGCGACGAGGCGCTGCAAATCGTCCTCCAAGACAGTCATTTAAGCGAGCGGAACACCCGATCGGTCACGTCCGCGCTGGAATCGCTGGCCGAAAGCCGCAACGACATCAACCGCTTCGCCACGTCGGTCCTCACCGACCATAAGGCATCCGCGTCCTGGATCCGCAAGATCAAGACCGCACAGAGCACGCTGGCACTGCATGCGCTCTCGTCCGCGCCGCGCGACATCGACAGTCTGGTCGACGGCGCCAAACGGCTCGGCGGAGGCATGTTCGGCGGCGTATCCATCACGCCGACCGACTCCATCACCGTCGTCAGCGAAACGGCCAAAATGCCCGTCACCGTCAGGAACAACCATCCGTATCCGGTACGGGTGAAGGTCTCATCCCTCACCGACTCCATGGAAATCGTCACATCGCGGTTCACTGAGGTCACCATACCGGCGAACAGCGAGGCGCAGGTCACGTTCGCCATCCGCGTCGCCACTTCCGGCCACGCCACAGCCCACATCACATTGCTGGACCGCAACGGCGACACGTTCGGTTCCGCACAGAACACCGACATCACCAGCGTGCTGCGCATCAGCGACATGACCGGATTCATCATCATCGGCTTCTCGCTGCTGCTCGGCCTGGTCGGCCTCTGGCGCCAATTCCATCGAAAGAAGGACCCCGACGAATGAGCACCACGGTAGGACGCAATTCGCTGATCATGGCGTGCGGCACGGCCGCGTCACGTGTGACCGGCCAGATCCGCACCATCTTCCTCGTCGGCGCGCTCGGTACCACCGGTATCGCAGCCAACGCGTATCAGGCCGGCGCGCAGATACCGCAGGTGATCTTCAACCTGCTGTCCACCGGCGTGTTCAACGCGGTGCTCGTGCCGCAGATCGTGCGCACGCTCAAGCAGAAGGACGCGGATGAGCGACTCAGCAAGCTCATCACCTTGTCCATCGCGCTGCTGCTGGCCATCACACTGCTGATGGCGTCCGGCACGCCACTGCTGACGATGCTGTACCTCGACTCCAGCTGGACGCCCGCGCAAAGGGCGCTGGCGAACGCCTTCACGCTGTGGTGTATGCCCCAGATCCTGTTTTACGGCCTGTATACCGTATTGGGGCAGATCCTCGCCGCAAAGGGGCGTTTCGCGACGTATGCGTGGAGCTCCGTGGGCGCCAACGTCATCAGCTGCATCGGTTTCGGCGCGTTCATCATGCTGTTCGGCAACGCGGGACGGCAGCCGATGTCGTTCTGGACATCCGGCAAGATAGCCCTGACCGCGGGCGCCTGGACGGCCGGCGTGGCGTTCCAGGCCCTGGTGCTGTTCATTCCTTTGCTGCGTTGCGGCATCCACTACCGGCCTCGCTGGGGACTGCATGGGCTGGGGTTGCGTTCCATGGGCCAGGTGGCGGTGTGGAGTATCGCCATGGTGCTGCTCAACCAGCTGATGGGCATCGTCAATTCGCGTGTTAATACCGGCGCCCCGACCGCCGGCGGCGATTTGTACGGCATCGCGGGCAACGCGAGCTATCAGTACGCGTACACGATATACATTCTTCCCTATTCGATCATCGCCGTGTCCATCACGACCGCGGTGTTCCCGCGCATGTCCCGCGCGATCAGCGAGCATCGTATCGGGGATGCCCGCGCCGACCTCAGCTCATCCCTGCGATCCACCGGTCTTGCGATGTTCTTCTTCACCGCGGTCATGATTGCCATGCCGGTGCCGCTGGTGAAGGCGCTGATTCCGTCCACGAATGTGCATGGGGCGATTCTGATATCCGGGCCTCTGATCGGCCTGCTGGTGGGATTGGTGCCCACCAGTGCGTTCCTGCTGGTGCAGCGCGCCTTCTACGCGTATGAGGACGGCCGCAGCCCGTTCCTGTTCGCGGCGGCCGACAACGCCGTGCAGTTGCTGCTTCTGCTGATCTCGCTGCGTTTCGCGCCGCCGAAATATTGGACGCTCATGGTGGCTCTGTCGCTGAGCCTGTCATATATCATCACGTTCCCATGGGTGTTCTGGCTGTTGCGCAGACGATTCGGTGGGCGGATCGACGGCAAGCGCCTCATCATCATGCATGTTAAGGCCCTGATTGCCGGTGCGGCGGCATGCGCGTGCGGACTATTCCTCAACCCGCTGGTCACGCGTTTGGTCGGCGCGAAGGTTTCCAGCGTCAACGGACATATGAGCTGGTGGCAGTCCATCGTCATATGCGCGATTCTGGCGATTGTGGTGACGGCCGTGTATGCCGGGCTGCTATGGCTGATGCGCGTGGAGGAGTTCTCCAGCCTGATCGTCACCATGAAGGCACGGCTGTTGCGTAGGACTTCCACTGCGACATCGGTATCGACACCGGCTGAGTCGCAGACCGAGGAAGCTCAGGCACAAAACGCGGAGGCCGAAGAGGGTACCACGGCAATTGCGGAGAATGATAATCATTACGATAATCATTCTCTGGGTGACGATGGAACCTCGGATAATGACGGTTCCGCGGAACGGGCCGCTGAAACTGTGACCGATCTCGAACGGCCGGTTCAGAACCAGCCGGTTCAGGACCACCCCAGGGGGATTCCGTCCGACAACCTTCCGCCCAGCTTCGCGCCGACGGTCAACCGTAAGGGCCAACGCCCGTCCATCAAGTCCGTCGTACTGCCGAACGTCGCGGCAAACGCAGCCGGTGCAACGGCAGGTATCGCTGCCGGAAACAACGCCCAGCCGCGAATTCCCACCATACTGCCAACGCCGCATCATTCCACTCGTCAAGCCGCGTCCGTCGCGGCTGCACAGCCGACCATCCCCACGGCTAGAATGTCAGCATCACCACTATCTCAGCGCATGACAGCAGAGCACGGAGAAACAACTACTATGAAGCCTCAATTGGGAGATACCGTCATCGGTCGCTACACTCTCGTTTCTTCACTGCGCGAAAGTGACGGATTGAGCGCATGGATAGCCAATGACCGCATGCTGGCGCAGTCCTGCCAGCTGTTCATCATCACCGACACATCCGTTCTGCCGCAGATCAACGAGGCGGCTTCCACGCTCGCGCTGGCCAACAGCCGGTACTGCACGCCGGTGCTGCAGCTGCAGCACGTCGGCGATGCCGCGGTGGTGATCACCGAGCCGGACTCCGGTCTGGCGCTGACGGAATACATGAAGCGTTCGTCTTCCTCGTTCCTCAGCTACGACGCGATTCGATCGATCGTGGGACAATGCACCCAGGCGGTTCAGGAGCTGTTGGACACGGGGCTGACCCATACCGCGCTGAGCACTGATACCATTCGCGTGAGCGTCAATGGCGTGCAGTTCGCCGACACTCCCGTCGCCGCCGCATTGGCCGATATCTGCAGCGGCATCGACGGCGATGTGATGTCGTATGAGCAGATGGCGACGCGACAGCTGGCCGCACTGCTGTACGCGCTGCTGACCAAGACGCCTTCAGGCGCGAACACGACGTTCGACCTGAATATGCTGCCCGCCGACGTTCCCACGGAATTCCGCGTGATCTGCAAGCGTGGACTAGCCCTGCACACCGAAGATGGGGAAATCATCGTGCCGATGGCAACGCTGGCCGAGCTGAGCGCGCTGCTGGGCGCGTGGGAGCCATTCGGCAACCTGTCGGATCATGACATCATATTGCCGTCGGTCAGTGGCAGCGCCTCGATCAGCATGGTGGCGTTGCGTGACACGAGCGATGACAAGATCGTGGAACTGCCGGATGGGCTGGTTACCTCGACGAAGCTGCCGGAATTGTCGATTTCCGAGGCGGGACTGGCAGCCGGCGCCGAGGCCAGGGTCGTCAACGAGCAGCGCCTCGCGCAGCAGGCGTTCCTGGCTCAGCTGCCCGGAGATCCACCCTCGGCCGATCAGCCGGTCATCCCCGAAGCGGAATTGTTCGAACCGGATACCGCCGAGCCGTCGAAGACCCTGGCCTCCCTGCAATCGAAGGTCGGTCAGCTTATGGGCTCCTTGCGCAAGGACGGGGAGCCGGAGTCGCCGGTGACGACATCCACTGCGGAAGAGACCGCGATTGAGCAGCCGATGCCGGTGTATGCACCGCTGCCGGCATCGTTCCCGCCCGCCGCCAAGCCGCGTAGGTCCGCTACTGGCGCGACGAAGGCACAGGCACATTCCGGCAACGGCGTGAACGTACCGGCAAACGCTGCTGGTGCGTCTGGTGTTGCGGGCGGTACCGGCAAACCCCGGACGACGGGTGCACCCGGCGAGATACAGAGCTTTGTGGCAAATATGCCGAATGTCCCGCTGCCGGAAGAGGACGACAATGAGCGCCCCCGCGCCGCCAGCACCCCGCCGCTGCCGCAGTCCGGTGAGGCGCAGGTGTCTGAAGGCGAGCAAACCGTGGCTGGAAGCCATCCCACGACCCGTGCGGCTCAGCCCATTGCCACGAATGCCATGCCGCAGCCGCGCGCGCATATGTCGGAATCATTGGCCGCTCTTGCCGCCAGATCCGCCAAGGCCGCGGCGTCGGGCGACGCCGTAATGCCCCCGTCATTCGCAGTGTCGGCATCGGCGCCCGGAGCCAATGGAGCAGCCATCCCCGGATCATCGAAGTCGCGTACGCGGATGACGGCACCAATCAGCCGCGATGCCCTGCGGAACATGTCTGGCGGCCGTCCTGCGGCGGCTCCGGGGGCGAATGTGCCGGGTGTGCAGACACCGGCGCAGCGTGCCCAATCCGACGCCTTTGACCCCACGGTCACCGTTCCGCTGCTAGGCACTGATGGTACTTCGGTAGATCAGCTGCCGCCTATGGCCCAGATCATGCCGCCGAGCTTCGCGCCCCAGCAGGTGCACGATGTCAACGCGGCGAATGTCGGACGCAATATCGAGGAGGACCTGCCTGACCAGCCACTCTGGGGGCAGCTCAAGATCAAGGTCATTGCCATCGTCGTCGCGCTGGTTCTGCTGGTGGTGGGATTGGTCGCCGCATGGTTCATCCTGAACGGAGACAACCACGGTGGCGGATCCGACAATCAGGATTGGCCGGACAAGACCGACATCGATAACGTCCCGTTCGGCAACTCGACCACACAGAACTCCACGTCAAAGAACTCTGCGGCACAATCCGACATCGTGTACATCCGCGTTCTGTAGGCGACGCAGAAGTTCTCATGGGCACCCCTTCTACTCACGGGTAGGAGGGGTGTTTCATCGTACGCGGTGACTCACGCTGTGGACTTATGCTGTGGGCCCGTATCGTGCTCGTATTAGCTCCTCCGGTTTCCATGAACGCGGCATGCCTGTTTCGGCAATCTGAAAGCGACCAATCGGCATTCGAGGCGAATCCATGTCGTTGTTCACCCACCGCTGGACGAGGTCAGGTCAACTCGCTATCGTAAGGGACATGACTGAACTTTCAACCATCATCATCGGTTCCGGCCCTGCCGGATATACGGCCGCAATCTACCTCGCACGCGCCGGGTATCGCCCAACCATTCTTGCGGGTGAGCTCACGCCTGGTGGCCAGCTGGTCAACACCACCACCGTGGAGAATTACCCCGGTTTCCCTGACGGCATCCTCGGACCGGAACTGATGGATCGTATGCGCGATCAGGCGGAGTCTTTCGGCGCATCCATCGAATATCTCGATGTGACGAGCGTCGATTTCAGCTCCTCCCCCAAGACCGTCACGTGCAGCAATGGAAGCCAATATCACGCCGATGCCGTCATCATCACCACCGGTTCGCAGTACCGCAAGCTCGGCATTCCCGGCGAGACCGAGTATTCCGGTCACGGCGTATCGTATTGCGCCACCTGCGATGGTTTCTTCTTCAAGGACAAGCCCATCGTCGTGGTGGGCGGAGGAGACAGCGCGCTCGAAGAGGCACTGTTCCTGACTCGTTTCGGCTCTTCGGTGACCGTGTTGCACCGCCGTGACCAGTTCCGCGCCTCCAAGATCATGGTCGAGCGCGTGCTGAACAATCCCAAGATCACCGTGAAAATGAATACGGTGGCGACAGCCATTCGCGGGCAGAAAAACGCCGCCGGCGCGCAGACAGGCGCTGATGCGGTAACCGCTGCGGCACCCGCAGCGCAGAACACCGGAAATCTTCTCTCGTTGAAGACGACTCCGATGCTGAATGTCTCCGGATCGGCATTGAATGCTCCCTCTTCGACCGGCATTTCCCTGTCGGCAAAGGCTGAAACCGCAGATGATTCCGCCGGCTTTGTGGACATTCGCGACACCGTGACAGGCGAGACGGGCACGTTGCCCGCCGAGGGCATCTTCGTGGCGATCGGCCATGAACCGGCCACGCGTTTTGCGAAGGGTTCCGTGGATATGGATGACGACGGGTACATTCTGGTCTCCGGTGCCGGAACGCATACTTCCATGCCTGGAGTGTTCGCCGCCGGTGACTGCGTTGACCGTGTGTACCGTCAGGCCATCAGTGCCGCAGGCATGGGATGCCGCGCAGCGCTGGACGCACAATCCTACCTGGCCTCACTGCACTGATCCAACAGCACAGCTCGACCTGTCGGCGAAATCAAACCTCATCACAGACGATGATATTGCTTCACCGGCGGGTTGAGCTACACAAATATTGCTTGCACTGTCAGTAATCACAAACGAAACGACAGACTGACCGAAATAGCGCTGCGGACGCTTACCAGCGCCGGAGAATCGCATCAGAACGACAATCCGCTTAAATCTAGCTCATTGTACTGGACCGATTGCAACTCATATTGCTCAACAGAGTTTTCGGTAATGAATTTTCAGGTGCATGTAATAGGACAGTTATACGGGCGGTTCATTGCATTAGTCCTCTGACTGCAAATGCCACGACAGTTGCCTTATACGCGGTCTGCCGGAGAGGCAATGAATACCTCTCCGGCAGACCAGATCATACGGCTCATGAACGGCATGACCGTTGTTTCCCGTTGTGCGATGATGGCGGCTCACACCGTTGTGTGGCTCGCAACCTCACACCCATTTTGCCGCCGCGCCCTCGACTGCCGTGGGAATCAGCATGCTGAGGATGCGTTCCATATCCTCAGGGGAGGAAAACACGATTTCGATTCGACCGTGCTTTTGCGTACCCTTGATGGACACTTTGGTGTCAAAATGATTTTCAAGGTTGTTGACAATCGGAGAACCGGCCCAGGGATTGTTCTTCGTCGGCCTTACCTTCTTGGGCACGTTGCTTTCTGCGTTCTTCAGCGCCACGATTTCCTCGGTGCTGCGAACCGAAAGCCCCTCCCCTATGATTCGAGTGGCCAGCTTGTCAATTTCACTTTCGTCATTCAAACCAAGAAGAGCTCGCGCATGCCCTGCGGACAGTACGCCTGCGGCAACTTTCTTCTGCACGGACGTAGGAAGATTCAGCAGACGCAATGTGTTCGCGATTTGCGGTCGCGATTTCGAGATCGACTTGGATAGTTCAGCCTGAGTCAGGCCGAAGTCATCAATCATCTGCTGATATGCCGCCGCCTCTTCCAGAGGATTCAGTGCGACGCGATGAAGGTTCTCCAGCAGTGCATCACGCAGCATCTCGTCATCTGATGTGGTTTTGACAATCGCCGGAATCGTCTTCAGTTGTGCAAGTTGTGATGCACGCCAGCGACGCTCGCCCATAATGAGCTCGTATTTCTGCGATGTTTCACGTGAAACATCACTCTTGCTGGACTCCCCAGCCTGACGCTTGCGAACCACGATCGGCTGCAATACGCCGACTTCCTTGATGGACGCGGCCAACTCATTCAGCTCTTCCTCATCAAAGACGCTGCGCGGCTGCTGCGCATTCGGAACGATGGAGCTGACAGGAATATCCAGCAGATAGCCACCCTCGACAGGCTTCAATTCTGGAGTTTCCTTATTATCCTTCTCCTTGCCGGATGCCTTTGTGCTCTCGGAACGCTGAGCCGGCTGCGTTTTCTTGGAATCGCTCGTCCCCTGTGCTGTTGCTCCGAAAAACATGTCACTGGGGTGTGCCATATCACTGATACCGGGCATGGCAACGCGCTTGCCGCTCTTGGGCTTCTCCACCGTTGTGGACTTGTGTACGGCAGGAATGGAATCCTTCATGGCCGGAATGGTCTTACGCTTGATTTCGCCAAGACGAACCGGAGTGGTAGACTCACTGTGTTGTTCAGTACCGCTCTTATGGGATTCGACCTTCTCTGGTACAGCCGCAGCTTTCTCTTGAGGGGCTTTCTTGTTGGCTGTCGTCTCCTCGGATTCGAGATCAACACCCAATTGCTGCTGTTCCGCATGAGCTGTTTTCGGCTCACCGGGAAGTGCGGGGAACAGCGCACCCAATCCTTTACCCAAACGTGATTTTGAGGTCATGGGTTACTCTCCCCTCTTCGCGTCAATTGCAGCCAGCACCGAAGGCGATCGACGGGCGATTTCCAAGGCCGCTTCGCCATAGGCACTCGCTCCCATTCCACGCGGGTCATAGCTGATGACTGTCTTTCCGAAACTTGGAGCCTCGGATATTTTTACCGTACGGGGAATCGTCGTATCCAGAACGATACTCGGATAGTGACTCTTCACCTCTGAGAACACTTCCCTGCTGAGCAATGTTCGTTTATCAAACATAGTGACCAGCATAGTCGACACAGTCAAATTAGGGTTATAGTGCTCCTGCACCAATCCTATGGTATTGATAAGTTGACCAAGCCCCTCCAAGGCATAGTATTCAGCTTGGATCGGAATCAACATCTCAGACACCGCGCACATGGAGTTGATGACCAACAGGCCAAGACTCGGCGGGCAATCGACCAGAACATAGTCATAATGATTGTTCGGATCCTGCAGGAATGATTCGACGGCTTCCTTCAGCAGATTGTTGCGATTCGGCAGATCCGCCACTTCCAGTTCCGCACCCGAAAGTTCAATGGAAGCGGGAACCACATCGAGCCCTGGGATATCAGGACAGGTTTTCAGTACCTCTCCGATTGTCATTCGTCCTTCAAGAACGTCATATACCGAAGGATCGCTGGTGCCGTGAGGAACACCGCATGCCGTAGAGGCGTTCCCCTGGGGATCCATATCGATGACCAGCACGTGAGCTCCGTGAGAGGCGAGAGCTGCGGCAATATTCACCGTTGTTGTCGTCTTGCCGACGCCGCCTTTCTGGTTGGCGACGGCCAGGCATCGGGTTCTCGATGGCAGGGGGAACAATGCGGCATTCAGGCGTTCATAGCGTGACGCCTCATCTGCAATCTCGGCGCCCAAAGAGGAACCATCATTCTCGAAAATCCTTCTGACCGTTTCAGAAGCAGATTCCATGGCAGGAATCGCAGAGGATTCCTGTGAATCATTGGATGTCATAGTCCCTCCTAAAAAAACGAACAACATATAATTTTTCCTAGTCGTATGGACATCTCAAGTTGTGCACAGCAATGTGGATAACTGTGGATAAGTATAGTGCATTAGTGTGTGAACACTTCGATCAACACTAGATAAACCGTTTATTTCCGCCATTTTCTTAATGTGGATTACATGTCGCATATAATGTGGATAACTTTGTGCACTGTTTGAAATTGTGGATAACTCCATTCTTGCGAAACCATCGCTTTCATGTTTGACATCCATTGTTTCACGTGAAACAATCTTCGGACAGTCAGCGATGTCGATGAGATATAACAGTATTGTTTATGCGCTCAAAGGGAATGGATATCGTCCGTCTCGCCCCGCAATCCAACCTCCGACAGCGGAAGCAGAATTACGATTCCCGTCAGCGGGAGCATGGGATTATCGTGTGACCCCCACACATGGGAGCCACACGATAATTAGCGCTTGTCTACGAGAACGACGTGCGTGGATTCGAGACCGGGAGCTACTGGAGCTTCAACGACACGAGCACGCACTCCCCCGGCATGGGAAATTTGATGCTTCGCCTTTTCAATCTCAGCCTGCGCCGAACGGCCTTTCAATGCGACCAGTCGACCTTGAGGGCGAAGCAGAGGCAACGTCCAACCGGCAAGCTTGGTCATTGGCGCCACTGCTCGACAGGTCACTACAGAGAATGGTTTCAATTCACCTTCGTGGTGCTTGATACGATCGATGACTTCGTCGGAACGTGCGCGAATAATCGTAACATTCTGCAGGTCCATGTCATCCACGCACTCTTGCAACCATTCGACACGACGTTCCATGGGCTCAATGAGTGTAAACGCACAATCCGGCATGCATGCTGCCGCAACGATTCCAGGGAAACCGCCGCCACTGCCAACATCGGCAATGGTCTTTGCCTTGCTTCGATTGGTGACTTCCCGAATGAACGGGACGCATGCGGCGGAGTTGAGGATATGACGTTCCCAGATGATGGATATGTCGCGTGGGCCTATCAATCCACGCAGCTCACCCTCGCGGGATAGTTTCACGTGAAACACTTCGAGCTTGTCGTATGCTTCGCCCAATGCCTCACGAACTATTGCGGAATCATCCAGCTCATCACCAGATGTTTCACGTGAAACAATATCGCTCACTCTTCGCTACCTTCATCGACGTCGGATTCATCGGCGTTGCTCTTCATGTAGATGGTGACATAGCGACGCGGCTCTTCACCGTGAGAACGAGACTTCAGCCCCTCCTCGCGAACCACATCATGAATGACCTTGCGCTCGAACGAATTCATCGGTTTCAAATCAACGGGCTCACCGGTGTCATGCACTTCATCAATGGCATCAAGTGCAATGTCACGAAGACGCTGACGCTTGCGCTTCAGGAACCCGTCAACATCAACAATCAGATGCGAGCGTTCGCCGGTCTTCTGCTGAACGGCAAGCCGGGTAAGCTGCTGCAAAGCATCGACCACTTCACCATTGCAACCAATGAGATGCTTGATATCCGTATCGTCATCAGCGATGATCTGCACCATCGGACGACCGTTGCGAACACCCATCTCGATATCGCCTTCGTAATCGGCAATGTCCAATAAGCCTTCCAAGTAGTCGGCGGCGATGTCAGCTTCTTCATTGAGCTGATCGATCGTCGTGGTCTCCTCCTGCGCCATATCACCACTCCTTTAAGCGAGTATTACTTCCATAGTGTAAAAAAAGGAAACCTCACGGTCAAATGAGGTTTCCAATCGTGTCACTTTTTCTTGCGATTCTTCCGCTGGGGCTGCTTGCGCTGGTATCCCCGCTCCAGACGAGCAGCGGCTTCCTGGCGCGCCTTCTCCAGTTCCTCTTCCTCAATCGAAAGCTGTCCGGCCTTGGCGCGACGAGCATTCTCCTGACGATGATCTCGAATCTCCTTTTCCTCAGCTGCACGGGAACCCGGGGTCGGGAACTTGTACACCTGGAACAAGGAACGGGCAAGGTTGCATGCGTTGTTGGTCAGCCAGTACACCAGCACGGCGAACGGGAACATGATGCCGGAGAAGATGTACATGATCGGGAAGCCCCAGGTCATGGCCTGCTGCATCTTGTACGTGGATCCCTGCATCGAAGCCTTGGGGAGGTTCTTGCGCATGTTGTTGAACTGCATGTACCACATGCATGCGCACATCAACAGGATGAAGAAGCCGATGACGACCTTTCCGGAATTGTTGGCCGTACCGAAGGTATCGGTGACGCTGACACCGAAGACGCGGGTTTGCGCGAACTGCTCGGCGGTCGCCTGATCGAATGCGCCAAGCGCTCCCCTCTTGCCGGTCGCGATATACGGAATGGCGGAAAGCATGTAGAACATGCACATGAACACAGGACCCTGAATGACGGCGGTCCAACACGACCCCATGGGGTTGGCGTCATTGTCCTGGTAGAGCTTCATCATCTCACGGCTCATGGCCTCTTTGCTGGCCTGATCCTTTTTGCCCTTGTACTTGTTCTGAATATGCTGCATCTTGGGCTGCAAGGCCTGCATCTTGCGCATCGACTTCATCTGCTTGAGATAAATCGGCAAAATACAGGCGTGCACCACGAGCACAAGGAACACGATCGCCAGCACCCAAGAGATGCCGATCGGTGCCATGCCCAGCAGGGTGAGGAACTTATGGAACAGGACCATGACCTGGGTCATGAGCCACTCAAGTGGGGTCAGCAGCTTATACAGCCAGCCCCAAATGCCTCTGTCAAGAAGAAATTCTCCGGAAGTGTTCATCAGGCCATCTCCTTAATCATCGGCCATTGGTGTGAGTCGAGGCTTCTCATATGCCTTCGACCAGCGAAATCTGTAGCACAGTGAAAAATGTTGCGGAACATCATCGATGCCGCCACGACTCCAAGGGTTGCAGCGAAGAAAACGCCAAATAAACAGCACGATTCCTCTTACCGCGCCGAAGCGCCGAACCGCAGTGATCGCGTAATGTGAGCAACTCGGATAGTACTTGCAGCATGGCGGCGTTTTCGCCGAAATGGCCCTCTGGTACCACTTGATCATGCCGATAAGCGCCGATCCGATGGCTGACATCAGCGACTCACCCTGCGTTCATGCGTAGTCGTGACTTTGGCGAAGCAACGGGAAAACTGTCGGTCAAGGTCAGCGAAATCGACACGCGATGCGCTGGGTTTGGCTCTCACGACGATATCGCACTGCATCGGAAGCATATCTTCATATCGTCTTGCGAGCACACGAAATCGACGCTTCACACGATTACGCGTTACAGCGTTACCAACAGCCTTGCTGACGGCAAGTCCCATACGTCTCATGATATCTGCAGATGCCTGAACATCACGGGTATCGTCATGCACCACAAAGTGCACGACGATATCCGAATCCGTCACCTTGAAGCGACGCTTCAGCACTGCGATGAAGTCACGATGGCTTTTCAGCCGCTTCACTCGCCTTCGTCACCTACCGCAATCAGGCGGACAGAGACTTACGTCCCTTGTTACGGCGGCGGTTGATCATCGCGCGGCCGGAACGGGTGCGCATGCGCACGCGGAAACCATGCTTCATCGAGCGACGGCGGTTGTTGGGCTGGAATGTCCTCTTCATAGTTATGCTCCCGGTTTTTGCCATGCTGATGCACGGCTCTCATGAGTCAAGCTCTATAACGGTACTCTGAGCCATGCCCAAAAATCAAAATGAAAACAATTTCTTCACGATTTATCAGTGTGTCGTGCCCCTTGCAGAGCAGCGGAAAACATTGGAAACACGCCAAAACATGTAGAAAAGTTATCCACAAATTACATGAATGTTATTCACAATTGAGGCGACACAACACGCTAAGCTGTGGATAACTTGGCTAAAGTGGAGTACATATATCCTGTTGTTGTTGTACTTATTATAGCTACCGTAGCGCATCCGCTGCGGTGCGCACCGGCACACATACCTGAAGGAGGTCACAATGTCGGATGACCTTCTCGGTCCAGCCGGGCAAGCCACGCGGATATGGTCGGACACGCTGCGTCTGCTCAAGCAGAATCCCACGCTGTCGCCGCGCGACAAGAGCTGGCTTGAAGGAGTCGTACCGGAAGCGGTATATGGCACGACCATCGTATTGTGCGTAAGCAACATGGCCACGCAGCAAGCGTTGCAGAATGAACTCAATGCGCCGCTGCTCAACGCTTTGAAAATCATATCCGGAAACGACATGTTCCCGGCGTTCAAAATCGTGGCTCCTCAGGTGTCCCAACCGGAACCGCAGCCGCCGGAATACCGGCATCCCGATACTGCGGCGAAACCGAGCGAACCGTTCCCTGCGAATCCGTCGCCGACCGTCGCCGATCTGGCTCAGGAATCCTACATGCCCAACAGCATGCAGGCAATCTCCTCCATCGATTCGATTTCCGCGGAAATGACGGAGGCGAATCGGCAGCCAGACGCCACGGCTCCTCGAATACCCGGCGAGCCGAGTTTTCCGGTCCGGCAGCAGAAGGTGATGCGCGATCCGGAAACCCATCTGAACAAAAACTCGACGTTCGACACGTTCGTTCCCGGTGATTCCAACCGTTTCGCACGCACTGTCGCGCTTGCGGTCGCCGAGGGAACCGGGCAGGAATTCAACCCGTTGTGTATCTACGGCGGATCGGGACTGGGCAAGACCCACCTGCTCAACGCCATCGGCAACTATGCATTGGTCAAGGATCCCACGCTCAAGGTCCGATACGTCAACAGCGAGGAATTCACCAACGAATTCATCGAGGCACTGCAGACCCCGGCCCAGAGCCAGAATCGTATCGCCGAATTCAACCGCCGATACCGCGAGGTCGACGTGTTGCTCATCGACGACATCCAGTTCCTCGGCGGCAAGGAAGCGACCCTCGAACAGTTCTTCCACACGTTCAACGCGCTGCATCAGGCCAACAAGCGTATCGTCATCGCGTCCGATGTCGCGCCCAAGAACCTCAAGGGCTTCGAGGCACGACTCATCTCGCGTTTCGACTCCGGACTCACCGTCGATGTCAAGCCGCCTGATCTTGAGACCCGCATCGCTATTTTGCGCATGATGGCTTCGATGAACGGCACTTCGACACCGAATGACGTGCTGAATCTGATCGCGGAGCGCTTCACCGAGAACATCCGCGAGCTGGAAGGCGCCCTGATTCGCGTGAGCGCGGTGGCATCGCTGAGCAGTCAGCCGGTGACCCGCGCACTTGCCGAACAGACGCTGCAGGACTTCTTCACCACCGACGTGGAAATCAAGCCGACCGACATCATCGGGCAGACGGCGAAGTACTTCCATCTGACATTCGACGACATCGTCGGGCGCGCGCGAACGAAAAACATCGCGCTGGCCCGTCAGGTCGCCATGTATCTTGCCCGTGAGATGACCAGCATGAGCCTAGTCGATATCGGCGAAGTGTTCGGCGGCCGCGATCACACCACGGTCATGCACGCGTATACCCGCGTCAGCGATGATATGCAGGAAAAACCTGAAATTTACAACTACGTGACCGAGCTGACCGCGCGCCTCAAGCAGCGCGGCAATGAGTGACGACAGTCGTTTTCTCTCGGCTGTGCAATGGTCCCGTCTGGCACGATCGCGCTGAGACACCAAAAAACGCCTTTTTTTCGTCGCTGTGCGTGATTCTGCTGGATGAAGGCCTGATTCGTCACCGTCGACAGGACCTATCAGACTCAAATAATATAGACATACATATTTAATCTGTACAATAAAACAGGCGCAACACGCCGAACGATCTGCTGCTTGAAGGAAAAGTTATCCACATGCTTATTCACAAATGTGGGTAGAGCCTGCGGATAACTTGTGGACTACTACACATTTTTTGTGGATGAGCAGTGGATTAATCCACAGAAAATGTGGACAATCAACACAGTTCGCCGAAAATGTGGATAACTCGGTACTTATGCACATTTTGTCCGGAAAGTTATCCACATAATCTGTGGGTTACTCAGCCCATATAAACACAAGGATTCGCGCAGTTATCCACACTATCCACAGGGCTTATTACTACGACTATCTTATTTCTCTTTCGATAACCGTCGTGATGATAACTCACTTCGCGCATGAGAAAAAACAATCCGAACATGACCCGCTAGAATGTTGCCAAGCACATCGTGAAATGAGGGAACCCATGAAAGTAGAAATCGATTCCGCGGCTCTCGCCGACGCCGTAGCCTGGACGACCCGCGTCATCGACGCCCGACCGGCAAGCCCCATCCTTGCAGGTATCCAGCTCGAAGCCATCGACGGCACCCTTCAACTGTCCGCGTTCAATTACGAGATTTCCGCCCGTCACCACATCGAGGCCGGTATCGACGAACCCGGAACCGCACTGGTACTCGGCAAACTCCTCGCCGACATCACCAAGTCACTGCCTGCCGAAAAGACCTACCTGTCGACCGACGGCTCCACCATGACCATCAACTCGGGCAAGTCCACGTTCACCATGCAGCTCATGCCCGATGCCGAATACCCGGATCTGCCGGTCGTGCCGGCAAAGCTCGGCCAGGTCGACGCACCCACGTTCATCCAGGCCGTAACCCAGGCCAGCGTCGCGGTCTCCCGCGAGGAGAACCGCCCGGTGCTGACCGGCGTGCGCATGCAGTTCGACGGCGACAAAGTCACCATGACCTCGACCGACCGTTTCCGCCTGTCCCGCGCCACGTTCACCTGGACGCCGCAGAACATCGACACCTCTACGACCACACTGGTGCGCGGATCCCTGCTGCGCGACGTCGCCCGCGCGCTTGACGATCACCAGAACGTCGTCATCGATTTCGACGCCGACAACCCCACGCTGCTCGGTTTCGAGAACGCCGGACGCGTCTCGACATCCCAGCTGATCGACGGCGAATTCCCTGCGGTCGACCGTCTGTTCGCCGACGAATACCCGATTCAGGCCGTCATCGACAAACAGCTGCTGATCGCCGCCATCAAGCGCGTCGCGCTGGTCGCCGAACGCAACGCCCCGATCCGCATGGTGTTCTCCGGCCAGGAAGTCACCCTGTCCGCCGGCGCCGTGGACGAAGCCCAGGCGCAGGAAATGCTGGACATCGACATGGACGGCGAGGACATCACCGTCGCGTTCAACCCGTCCTACCTGATCGAAGGCCTGAGCGCCATCACTGAGCCGTTCGTGCGCATGAAGATGACCACCGCGGTCAAGCCCGTGGAATTCAACGGCCAGCAGGAGGCGGACAGCGACGAATCGATGGATTACCGCTATCTGCTCGTCCCGATGCGTTTCAACAGCTGAGCCCGACGGCTGAACACTGGAATCCGAATCGAATCGCCGGCACCGACGAAACACACGGTGCCGGCGATGACATGACAGGAGCCCATCTTGTACATTTCGCGTCTTGCGCTTGACCATTACCGGTCATGGAACCATTGCGTGCTCGACCTCACGCCGGGCATCAACATCCTGCAGGGGGCGAACGGGCTTGGGAAAACCAACATCGTCGAAGCGATAGAAGTGCTGTCCACGGGCCTGAGCCATCGCACATCCAGCTCGGTTCCGCTGGTGCAGCGCGGCGAACATGCAGCGACGATCCGGGCCAATATCGAATCCGTGACGGATCCGGAGCCCGCTGATGATGGCGTCAATACCAGCGCTGATGCCGTGGATATCTCGGACATGAAACCGGTCCGGCAGACACAGACCACCACCCTTGAGGCCACGATTGCGGCACGCGGCGCCAACCGCGCCCGCATCAACGGCGGGCAGTCGCGGTATCTGCGGGAGATTCTCGGCACGCTGCCGACCGTGAGCTTCACCCCGGAGGATCAGCAGCTTGTGGCGGGTGACCCCGCCGTGCGCCGCTCGTTCATCAACCAGGTCGCCTCGCTGCTGATTCCCGGATATGCGAACCGGTTGCAATCATTCACGCACGTCGCCAAGCAACGGGCGGCACTGCTCAAACAGCTCGGTCAATGGCAGCGTGCAGGATCCCCGATTGACGCCGCGCTCAGCGGGCTGGAGATCTGGACCGGACAGTTCATCGAGGCGGGAGTCGCGCTCAGCCGCGACAGGCAGCGCATCATCGCGGAACTGAACAAGTCGTTCGGCCCGCTGTATGCCAGATTGGCCGGTGTGGCGGGCGACTTGCCTTCCAGTGCGGAAATTCAGGATGCCGCGCCGGATGGTGGTGAGCAGGCAGCGGTCGAATACGTGCCGTCATTCGACGAGATCCTTGGAACACAGGTGCCCGAACCGTTGATAAGCCAGCATTTCCAGCGCATCTATCCCGGCGAGGTGTCTCGCGGCGTCAATCTGATCGGCCCGCAACGAGATGACCTGTTGGTGACGCTCAATGGCATGCCGGCCAGGGAATTCGCCTCCAACGGCGAGATGTGGACGTTGGCCCTGGCATTGAAGATGGCACAATACCGGGCCCTCTGCGAGTATTTCGACACCAGGCCGGTGGTGATTCTCGACGATGTGTTCGCTCAGCTCGACGAATCGCGCCGCACCGAGATCCTGCGTTTTGCCGCGGCTCAGGATCAGGTACTGATCACCGCGGCCGCGGAAAGCGATATTCCGATACTGCCGGCGAATGAGTCGGCAGAATCCGGCGAGATACCGGTGAACCGCATCGCAGTGGCCGATCTCAAACGGCGCGACGAAGCGGATGCCGAGAGGGCCGGCGAACAATGACCGAACCCCGCAAGCCGAATACGCCGAGTGGGCCGGGGGCACCGAGCAGGCCCGACAAGCCGGGCAGCGCGGTCAAGCCGGGCAATGTACACGATTCGCACGAGCCGATTTGCGCGACCCTGCATCTCGACCAGCGCAAACTGCCCGCCACGGTGTTCGAGCACATCGCCAAGATGGCGGGAGGAAGGCGTCAGCGGATGATTGACGCCGAGGCCGCATGGGAGAACTTCGGCAAGCCGGGCCGTGACCCGAGCACCTTGGGCAGCGTAACGGCGCTGATTGCGAATAACGGTCATTGGATACCGTATCTGAAAATCGCGCAGCTGCGCAATCACTGGGATCAGGTGGTCGGACCGGTCATCGCCCAGCATTCGCAGGTCATCGGGCTGCGCGACGGAGTCATGACCATCCGTGCCGATTCCGCGGCTTGGGCCACCCAGCTCACCTACCTGATTCCGCAGCTGGAACGTACCATCAAGGAGCGCCTGCAGGGGTTGGACGTCCACAAGATCCAGGTAACAGGCCCCCGTGCCGCGACATTTCGCGGCTCAAGGATGAAGAGGCGCTAAATTCGCTCAGAGAGCCAAAGTCCCCGTAGACGGGTAGGATTGGCGGATAATAGGTTCAGCGCTTAGAAACCCCCGTTATTCGCGTTTTAGAGCGTATCGCCCGCAGAACAACCTTTCATGACGAAAGAATATGCAGGAAGGAAACCGTTAGTGGCAGTTCTTGAATCGGATTCCGAACATGAATCCCGTGACGAGTCCGGCATGCCTGAGCAGGCTCCGGGCAGCGGTCTGACGGCGAGCAGCGCCGAGCAGCATGACCGCGAGGTCGATGAAGCCATCGCCCAGGACGAGCTCGATGACGCCCAGCTTGACGACACCTTATCGCCCGACCATTATGACGCCAGCGACCTGAAGGTGCTGGAAGGCCTTGAGGCGGTGCGTATCCGCCCGGGCATGTATATCGGCTCCACCGGCCCGCGCGGTCTGCACCACCTGGTCTACGAGATCGTCGACAACTCCGTCGACGAGGCACTGGCCGGCTACGCCACGCATATCGAAGTGACGATCCTGCCGGACAACGGCATCCGCGTCGTTGACGACGGTCGAGGCATCCCGGTCGACGAAGTTCCCGGCGAAGGCGTCTCCGGCGTCGAGACCGTGATGACCAAGCTGCACGCCGGCGGTAAATTCGGCGGCGGCGGATACGCGGTGTCCGGCGGCCTTCACGGTGTCGGCATCTCCGTGGTCAACGCGCTGTCGACGCGAGTCGATATCGAAGTGCGGCGCCAGGGATTCCACTGGACCCAGACATACGTCAACCAGCATCCGACGGCCCGCCTCGCCAAGGGCGCCCCGATGGCCGAGGATGAGTCGACCGGCACTTCCGTGACGTTCTGGCCCGATGCGGCGATCTTCGAAAGCACGGTATACGACTTCGAGACGCTGCGTTCCCGCTTCCAGCAGATGGCGTTCCTGAACAAGGGACTGAAGATTTCACTCACCGACCTGCGCGAGCCGGATCTGGCCGGCGACGAAGTGGCCGGCGATGACGATTCCACCGAGCCGAAGCACCAGAGCGTGACTTACCAGTACATGAACGGCATCAAGGATTATGTCTCGTACCTGGTCAAGTCCCGCAAGGCCACTCCCGTCGAGGAGGATGTCATCGATTTCGAGGCCGAAGACCTCAAGATCGGCATCTCGGCCGAGGTCGCGATGCAGTGGACCACCGCGTATTCCGAGGCTGTGCACACGTTCGCGAACACGATCTCCACCACAGAGGGCGGCACGCACGAAGAAGGCTTCCGTGCAGCGCTGACCTCGCTGGTGAACCGGTATGCGCGAGACAAGAACATCCTCAAGGAGAAGGATGACAACCTCTCCGGCGACGATGTGCGCGAAGGCCTGACCGCCGTCGTGTCCGTCAAGCTGACCACTCCTCAGTTCGAAGGGCAGACGAAGACCAAGCTCGGCAACTCCGAGGCGAAGACCTTCGTGCAGCGCGTGATGACCGACAAGCTCGGCGACTGGTTCGACGCGCACCCCGCAGAGGCCAAGAACATCATCCAGAAGGCCATCGAAGCCTCCCGCGCCCGCATCGCGGCGAAGAAAGCCCGCGAGAACACCCGGCGCAAGTCGATTTTCGAGTCGGCCGGCATGCCCGACAAGCTCAAGGACTGCCAGTCCAGCAACCCCGAAGAGTGCGAGCTGTTCATCGTCGAGGGTGATTCGGCAGGCGGCTCAGCCATTCAAGGGCGAAACCCGGAGACGCAGGCCATCCTGCCGCTTCGAGGCAAGATTCTCAACACCGAACGCGCCTCCATCGACCGCATGATGAAGTCCGACACCATCGAGTCGCTGATCACCGCGGTCGGCGGCGGCTATGGCGAGGAATTCGACGTGAGCAAGGTGCGCTACCACAAGGTCATCATCATGGCCGATGCAGATGTGGACGGTGCCCATATCGCCACGCTGAACCTGACGCTGTTCTTCCGTTACATGCGACCGATGATCACCGCAGGATACGTGTATGTGGCCATGCCTCCGCTGTACCGTCTCAAGTGGACGCGCGGCGATCATGATTACGTGTACACCGACCGCGAACGCGACGAGAAACTCGCCCAGGGCAAGGCCGCAGGCCGGCAGCTGCCCAAGGGCGAAGGCATCCAGCGATATAAGGGTCTGGGCGAGATGACCTACCAGGAGCTGTGGGAGACCACCATGGATCCTGAGCACCGCATCCTGAAGCAGATTCACATCGAGGATGCCGCGGCAGCGGACGAGACCTTCTCGATGCTGATGGGCGACGACGTGGAACCGCGCCGTCTTTTCATCCAACGCAATGCCAAGGATGTGCGTTTCATCGACGCTTAAGGTTCTAATCCAAGCCCCGCCGGCGGGGGGGGGGGCTGTCAGCGCAGCTGACTGGGGGTGATCCCGATCCACCCGATGACAGCGACAGAAACGACGTCCAACATACGGTCGAACAGAATTTAACCAAAGGACAACCAAGTGGCAGACGAAAACAGCAACGGCACCGACCTGCCGGAGCAGAATGACGAGCGTGCCGAACACTCGATGGAGCCCATCAGCCCTCAGGCCAACGAACAGTTGGTCCTCGACGACAATCGCGTGGCCCACACCGACATCCAGAAGGAGATGCGTCAGTCGTACCTCGACTATGCCATCTCCGTCATCGTCGAACGAGCCCTTCCGGATGTGCGCGACGGCATGAAGCCGGTGCACCGCCGCATCGTGTACGCGATGTATGACGGCGGCTACCGTCCTGATCGCGGCTATTCCAAGTGCGCCCGACCCGTCGCCGACGTGATGGGCAACTACCACCCACACGGCGACGCCGCGATCTACGATTCGCTGGTGCGCATGGCCCAGCCGTGGTCGATGCGATACACGCTGGTCGACGGGCAGGGCAACTTCGGCTCGGCCGGTGACGACCCGCCCGCAGCCATGCGTTACACCGAGTGCCGCATGATGCCGCTTGCGATGGAAATGGTGCGAGACATCGACAAGGACACCGTCGACTTCGTGCCCAACTACGATGGCCGTACGCAGGAACCCACCGTGTTGCCCGCGCGCTTCCCGAACCTGCTGTGCAACGGCTCGTCCGGCATCGCCGTCGGCATGGCGACCAACATTCCGCCGCACAACATGCGCGAGCTGGCGGAAGGCGTGCATTGGACGCTCGATCATCCCGAAGCGAGCCGTGAAGAGCTGCTGAACGCACTCATCGGCATCATCAAGGGACCGGACTTCCCGACCGGCGCCACGATCCTCGGCCACAAGGGCATCGAGCAGGCGTACCGCACCGGCCGCGGCCTGATTACGATGCGCGCGGTGGTCAACACCGAGGAGATCAAGGGCCGTATGTGCCTGGTGGTCACCGAGCTGCCGTATCAGGTGAATCCCGACCGTCTGGCCGCTTCCATCCGAGAAGGCGTGCGCGACGGCAAGATCCAGGGCATCGCCGACATGCGCGACGAGACCTCCGGCCGTACCGGCCAGCGCCTCGTGCTCGTGCTCAAGCGCGACGCCGTGCCGAAGGTCGTGCTCAACAACCTGTACAAGCACTCCCAGCTGCAGCAAACGTTCGGCGCGAACATGCTCGCGCTGGTCGACGGCGTGCCGCGCACGCTGAGCCTCGACGCCTTCATCCGCCATTGGGTGAACCACCAGCTCGAAGTCATCGAACGCCGTACCCGTTACCTCAAGCGCGAGGCCGAGGAACGCGACCACATCCTGCAGGGCCTGCTCAAGGCCATGGACGCCATCGACGAGGTCATCCGCCTCATCCGCTCCAGCCAGGGCCGCGAGGACGCCCGGCCGAAGCTGATGGAGTTCCTTGACATCGATCAGGTGCAGGCCGACGCCATCCTTTCCATGCAGCTGGTTCGACTGGCCAACATGGAACGTCAGAAGATCATCGACGAGCATGAGGAACTCATGCGCAAGATTGCCGACTACAACGACATCCTCGCCAAGCCGGAACGCCAGCGTACGATCGTCGGCGACGAGCTCGACGAGATCGTCGCGAAATACGGTGACGAACGTCGCACGAAGATCCTCCCCTACTCGGGCGAGATGAACGTCGAAGACCTGATCGCCGAAGAGAACGTGGTGGTCACCGTGACCCACTCCGGCTTCATCAAGCGCACCAAGGCCAACGAATACCGTGCACAGCATCGCGGCGGCAAGGGCATCAAGGGCGCCAAGCTGCGTGAGGATGACG
>OIER01000392.1_pt1 | contig 33699 bp, 26 predicted proteins | sample 1581801 | NCBI WGS metagenome assembly OIER01 (sample SAMN03281006, study PRJEB24777) | human gut metagenome | isolation source: fecal sample PR165 from 1 month old male Malay infant, vaginally delivered... | reverse complement strand
AAGTAATGGGGGTCATACAGGGCTAACGTCGGGGGGCGACGGAGGGTTGCCACTGGAAATTTTCGGAATCGCAGATTTTTTTGTGCAGGCGGCGGGTTTGCTTTCTCAGTTGAACGTCAATCTGTAACGCTCGCCACGCCTGCTTGATGCTGAAAGCCTCGTCACGATTGGGTTCACGCATGTGCTCCGCACGAAATGCTTTAATTTTTGCTGCAATCCATTTTTCACCAGCGGGAGAAATCACATACTTTGGACACGTCATTTTTTAGCCTTTATTGGAATAAGAAATACCCAGAGGAGCTCGCTGTGTGTGAGAGCGCCTCACATTAACACCGATTAAAATCAATCGACTTAGTTACTGCGCTTTAATGCAATTTTGATTGGCGCAAATCAACTTCCCGTAACCAAAATCGCATTAAAAGTCACAACCAAATCGGCAGATTCCGGTTTGTTTTTTAGGGTTATTTTTAAAGTGTGGCGAGCTTGTAGACGAGGCTCAGGAGCCAGACGCTACCAAAGATGGACAGGCAGAGAGGGACCCAGACGCGCAGGATGTTTTCGAAAACCTGGAATGCGCGGGCATCAGAAGGCTGCTGGGTGTGTTTGACGGGTTGCACAAAATCACGCTGAGCGAATGCTTTCATGGTATAGTTCCTTTTGTTCAGGCGGGTTTAGGTCGCCAAACTCTGACCCGCTTTGAATGGGAAGCCCGGCTTATGCCGGGCTTTTTCTTAATGCATATTGAATCTAAGGCTTTTATGTATTTTGAGCAAGTTTAATTTTCATTTGTTGCTATGTTTGTTCTTTATCCATGCCTGCGGGCCAGTTCATCGCGCGATCGCGCCAGCAACACGCCCCATTCGTGCCTGTCTAACTCGCGCACCAGCCTCACCCGCTCACCGCTCGCCGGGTTTATAATCCAGCTCCACTGTTCCGGCTTGCCTGCCAGATGCAGCGAAAACACCGCCTGAGTGCGTTTGTAGCGCAGCTCGCAGCCGTGGGCGCGGGCCAGTTCGGTCAGCTCACTGATGGTATAAAATTTCCTGGGGCGGTTTGTCATTGTCGGCCTCTTATTTCAGTTTGTACTTCTCCACAGACTCATCGTAGCTCACATAATGATACGGCTCCGTGTCGTCAGCGGACGGCATAACGCTGAGCAGATGATCAGCACTGAACATATTACCAGTATCCGCGACTTCATCAGCATAAAGATGTGCTGCTACCAGCGTCAATGCAGGTCTGCGCATGCTGTAAATCTCGGCCACGTCACTATCAACGATCTGCCCCCAGGTTGTGATGCCGCGCTCCAGGAGCATGGTTTTCAGTGCAGGCCACCACGGACCAAATGCCCGGTACGAAAGAGAGTTGGCCGCAAGCCGTTGCTCCAGCCCGCGCAGGTAAGCCTCCACAAACTCGCCCTCTTCCCGCCCCTCCAGCGCATGCGCGATTAAAATCCCTTCCAGATGCTCTTCGGTCGGTAAAACGGTGTCGATTAACGTTGTCATAAGTCTTTCGCCCGGTTTCCCGGGCGCTCCTGTGTTAGCTGACCAGTGCCTGAATATCACTGTGAATTTGTTCAATAGGGAATCGTGACGGCACAATCCATGCTGGCTGGGTAAACTCATTACCCGCCACCGGATCGTCTTCAAAGTTCCAGAATTGCGCGCCGTACTTCTCTTTCAGCATGGTACGTACAGCCTTCGCTTTGAGCGTGGCGCGACCGTTGCTGTCACTCAGCACATGCGCACCACCAGCCGGGAAACTCATTCTGAACGTGCGGTTTTTCCATTTGCGCTGGCCTGCCAGCTCCTGCTGGTTGGTGCTGGCAACATAACCGTATTCGCCTGCCGCCGCCTGCTGACCGGCAAAGACTTCTGCCTCGCTGGCCTTGCGGGCCTCTTCTGCCTCGCGCAGCGCGGCCAGCTCGGTATCGGAGAGATCACCGGCCATCAGGCCAAGCCACTCATCAAAAGAGGCTGCAAGCGGCTTGTAGCCCCCGTTTTTAACCTCTTTCAACTTGTAGCGGCCAGAGTCCAGCAGCTGACGCACCCGGCTTCCTGACGTGAACACACCAGCATTGACCATCTGACGTGAATATGCGCCCACCAGCACACCGGCCATCACCAGCTCGGGCAGGTTGAGCGCCATCAGGTTACGCGACTGCTGCGCGCGATTCATAAAGCCGGAAATGTCCATGTCATCCAGCTGGCGCACTTCCTCCAGCGCCGTTCGCCCTTCCAGGCGTTCGCACTGTGCGTACAGCTCTTTCGCGGCGCGCCCTACGGCCTCGTTAATCTCATCAATCTTGACGGCAATGCGATCGTCCAGAATGGTGCTGATAAACTGGCGGATCTCCGTCTGGTTGCTGAACCGCTTGCTGTGTGTCATCACCTTGCGCACTGACAGACTGCCTTGCCAGAAGCGCACGGCACTATCCACGCCATTGAAGAAGGCAGAATTCACCTCTTCTTCTGATGCACCGGCAAGGATCGCACCACTGTCCTTCTCGGCTTCCCGGCGAGCGGTTTCGAAGATGTCCAGCGCATCGGCCATCGTTGCCTGTTCGCCGTACCCTTCCAGCACTTCGCTGTAGTTCTCACCGAATACCGCCGAATACATGGTGCGCACGGAATAGATGCCGTTGTTCACGGAGAATTGATACATAGCGCGCTTTAAACCTTCGTCGTTGCTGTCCGGGTAAACCAGGCGCTCCGGGTTATCGCTGCTGAGTCCACCCGCAACGTAAAACATTTCCAGTGTGCCGGCGTCGGAATATTGCATCCATGTATCGCCTTTCACGCGCAGGTAATTACCCGCTACGGCGTCGATAAACTCCGCACGGCTGAGCGTGGATGCGACTTCGGAAGGCCACAAACCAGCGTTAGCGCGGCGACGGGCGACGGCCTGGCTTTCGGTTACGTCAACCTGATCGCGTACCTTCGACATCAGCACTTCTCTCACGCCTCCGCCCGGTGTCCTGTAGCTATTCGCGTTAATGGGGGCATACATCACATCCACTTCCACCGCACCCTGATCAGGCATCAGGCGGGTGATTCGACCAACGTAGCGATAATCACCAACGATCCAGTAATACGCCCCAGCTTTCAGCAGGGTGCCAGTTGCCGTTTTCACGTACTGCGACGGGTTAAGCAGCACATCGGGATCAACGTCAATGATGCCTGCTTTAATGCTACGCTCCAGATCGCCGCGCGCCCGCTTCACCATCGTTGAGGCGCTTTTCGACCGACTGAGCACGTTACGTGCTTTCTTCACATCCGTTTTCAGCTCCACCAGAGTTTCAACTGCTGTTTTCAGGGTTGAGCGAGCACGGCGGCGCGGTTCAGCGTGGTAAATATCTGCGCTGCGCTTGCCGTGACTTTCCATCCAGCTGTTGTAGTCGCTTTCCTCTTTGTTCACCCAAGCGCGGTATTCTTCCACCTTCGCTTCGTGCGCTGTGAGTTTTTGCTCGGCACTCTCCAGGCGGCTGGCGAGCACCACCGGATCTTCTTTCGCTGCCACGGACGCGCGCAGGTACACATCGAGCGCGGTTTCGGCTTCCTTCTCAGCACGGAGTCGTTCAACTTCACGACGTGCGGCCAGCTGGGCATTAATGCGCGCCTGTCGCTCTTCCGGGTTCGCGGCCAGCATCAGATTAATTTCATCTTTCTCATCCACGTCACCGTTTTTGTAGGTGGACATGTCGGATGTCATGATCTGATTAATCCAGTCCTTTTTGCGCTGTAGCGTCTGGAGACGGAATTCATCAAACGATCCCTGGCCGCAGTAGTAATGCACATTCACCGAGTCCTGGCTGGAACCAACACGCGCCCCGCGCCCGTTACGCTGCGAAATACTCGCTGGCGTCCAGGGGAAGGTTAAATGGTGAATATCCGTAGTGCCTTTGTGCAAATTAATGCCGACCTCTGCCTTTTTGTTGCAGATAACAATCGGGGTCCGGCCTTCGTTGTAGTCGGCGGCGATCCCCTCCATGCCGGAGAGCGACACGTCATTGAGCGCAGACTGGTAATCTTCATATCGTGCCAGGTCGGCGTAATATTTTTCCCACGCACCCTCTTTGTAATTGCCGTCGGCGCGCTCGGCAGGCTCAACCGGCTTTTTAACCTTCTTGAGTTTCGGCCCGGTTGCCTTGCTGACAGTCGTGGCGTTAATGATCCCTATCTGGCCTTCATCCAGCCCCAGCGCGCTGGCGATGATGCGGCGTAGTTTGTTGTGCTGCGTCTTTTCGTCCATAAAGATGATCTGCTTGCCGTTCTGCATCCCGGCTTTCAGGTTCTCAATCATGGCCGCATATTTTGGCGGGATAGGGTGCGTGACGGTTTTCATACTGATACCGGCAGCGGCGATCGCTTTCATCACCTCAGCTTCCAGATCCACGCTGACCATCAGCTCTGTAGCGTCGGCCTTTTCGGTCACGGTCGTTGCCACAACCTTACTGGTGCGAGTGTCCACCAGCCCGGCCTCGTTTTCTTCCACCTCGTCATCATCATCGGCCTCTTTGCCACCCGCATGGGCTGGCAGACTGGCCGCAATAACTTTGACCTTTTCCAGATCGGCAGGCAGGAAACGGAAGGTCAGCGACGATCGGTATAAGTCCGGGTCGATAACCATCTTGTCCATGTCGCGGATAACGGAAAAGATAAAATCATCGTCTTTGTTTTGCTCGACTGTTACCGTGCCGTCTTCATTTTTGGTGATGATCTCTTTCTGCCCGATCAGGCTGGCGCGCTTACGCAACGCTTCGTACAGCTCTTTCTGCTCATCGGTCAGCGGAACCTCTACGTTTTTCTCGTTCAGGTCCGGGATTTTGACGCTTTCTTTCACGTCAGCAGCGGTCTTTAACGTGGTCCAGCGATGGAAGATACCGCGCAACCCGTCCAGGTTTTTAAAGCCCACCAGCCCCTGCTTATCCATCAGTTCGCCGGATATCTTCTGCACCACCACGTTTGCGGTTTCGCCGAACACGCGCACAAAGTCGTCCGGTGTCAGGATGCCCATTGCCTTCCAGTCTTCAACCGGCACGACGTGGCTCAACATGTTGAAGGCATCGAGCGGCGAGTTAACGAGCGGTGTGGCCGTCAGCAGCGTGACGCCGCGCCCGTTGTATTTCTTCATCAACCAGGCTGACTTGACCGACATATCACGCGCGATCTGCGATACAGCCGGGTTAGGCAGGTACGCCAGCTGCGCGGTTTCACGGCCAGCAGAAAGCGAGTTCCTGTAGTTGTGGCCTTCATCTGCGATCACGTTGTCAAAGTTCATGTCCTCAAAGTACGGAACCTGCTGTTTCTTCTCGGTGCCGGTGTCTGCGGCCTTGTCTTTGAGTTTGTTCTTCGCCAGCTCTGCGCGGTGCGTCGATTTCATCAGGTCAGTGCGGCCCATATCGACGGCGTTATACAGCGCCTGCGCGGAGTTCTCTTCAATCGTTTCCGGGCGCATCGGGATCATGCCGAATTGCTCTTTTGTCATGATGACTGAGCGATAATTCGACGCAGGGATACGGTTCAGACGCTCCAGAATGGTGGCGGTATCGGCATCCTTGAGGACATTACGCATTACCGGGTTGCCGTCGCTATCCGTAACCGGTTCGTTGTTCTCGTTGCGTACCTGCGATTGCTGAATACCGTTATCGCCCATCACTTCATCCAGTCCGATAAAAAGCATCTGACTGAATGCCGCGTCACCGTAGAAGTCGCGCGCTTCGTGATACCAGTTCTGATAAACGGCCTTCGGTACGACAATCGCGGTCCGTTTTGAGCGGCCATGCTGGAAGTTAAACGCCTCCAGCGCCAGCGCGGTCGTGGTTTTACCCAGACCGGTGCCGAATCCCATAATGCCGCGCCCGTCCTCTGAAAGACGGCGAACCTCGGAGTTCTGGTAACTCAGCGGGATACGTTTGCCGGAAATGCCTTCGAGACTCAGAGATTCGCTGGAATGCTCGAACGGGACGTAGTTGTTAAACGCGTCGTTGTAATCATTCTCAACGCCGGTAACGTCCGGGTGCGATTTCAGCCAGTCGTTGAAAGAGGCTTCCAGCTTGCCGATGCGATCCAGGTACTGGGCAGCATTCACCCCGCGCGGCTTGACGCCGTTAAGGTAGTTTTCCAGCTGGTTTAAAAAGCCGTCGCTGTTGTTGGCCTGCTTAAATTCAGTGACACCCTTGCTGGTAACGGTGCGCAGCTTATAGCCACTGAAAACGCCGTCCTTGCCCGCGTAATCATCCGGGGAGACAAGGAAACCGTCTTCCACCTGAATGTCCTGGGTGTATTTAAAAGCGTCATAACCCTGCTCGGCCAGAAACTCTTTAATCAAACGACGATCAAGCCAGCGGGCGTTAAGGTTTACCGTGATTTTGTCGATCGGGACCGGGTTACGCTTTTCGTCAATCAGCATCATCTGGCGTACCAGATTTTGCTTTTGCGGGCCGTCCTGGAGTCCGGCTATCTGCGCGGCCAGCGTGGTCATTTTCCCGCGCACGTTGCCGCTGGTGGCGCGCGACATCGGCAGAATGTTGCCGTAGCCATCGAGCGCGATTTCCGGGAAGTTCGCCAGGTAGTCCAGAAGCGCGTCATCTGAGGACGGCAGCTGCGCGGTGCAATAGTCACGGAATTGCTCAAGCGACACCGGCACCAGGTCAATCTGGCTGAAAAGGTGTGCCACAACCTGCTCAGGGTTGCCGGTATCGACCGGAGAAACAGACTCGGTATTAAGGCGACCGGTCAACAAATCAGAGAGCTTACTGTCGCGGGTAACGTTGCCCTGGAAGGTCAGCCAGCCTTTAGCCGCGGGATCGGAAAGCCCGGCCAGGCGCAGGCCGTTTGGTGAGCCATAGACCGCAATTTCCTGTTCAACCATACGCGCGGCGTCGGCCAGCAGCGGGCCTGCATCATTGCCCTGGGCGATCAGGTCCTGCGCATCGTTGATGGTGAGGCCAATCAGCGCCCCACGCAGCGCGCGCTCGCGCTGGGATGGCTTTTGCTGGCGAGCAAACGTCATCACGTTGTGCTGGCGATCGGTCAGCAGCGCCGGATAGACATCAGCAATGGCGGCGAGCTGGCTGGCGCTGAGAGACAGCAGGCCATGCAGCGACCGGCATTTTGTCTGGAGATCCCCGAAGGTCTGCGCCCCGAAGCGTTCCGCGTCAATGCCGCTGCGATCGGTCGTACTGTCACGGACCCACGTTTCGCCGTCATAAACATGCCAGATACCGCCCACCAGCCGCTTATCACCTTCATTCGCGCCTTTGTATGCATCCTGGTTCACGTCCAGCATTTCCCAGGCGATACGGCTGTCAAACCGGCGCGATAACGCCTGTTTCATGCCTTCATTGGTTACGCGGCCGTCTTTTTTGACCGTCAGAATGTTGTTGAAGCTGGATCGCTCTGTTTCGCCGTGGACAAACCGCTTGCCCTCAGTCGCAAACCATTTGCCCTTGAGGAACGTCGGCCAGAGTACGTGGGCGGCGGTCAGGGTTTTATCGTCGGCATTGCTGACGATCTCTGCCAGCGCGCGGGTGTGTTTACGCAGTACCCACACGTCAACCACTGTCGCGGTGCCGCTTTCGGCGAAAGTGCCGGACGGCATACGGTGCGCCCCCAGAAACTCCGCGCGGCGCGCCACTTTATCACGCAGCTTTTTGTTGGTTCCGCCGCCGTCGGTCATGCCGTTTGGCACCACCAGCACCACCAGCCCGCCCGGCTTCACCTTGTCGATGGTACGCAGGACAAAGTAATGCCCGACGTTCGTTTCCCCTTTGTACGCCGGATCGCGCTCAGCATATCCGGTACGGCTTTCACCGAACGGGATATTGCCGACGGCGTGATCGTAGGTGTCATCGCCCACGTTCGCGGCCAGGTCCTCAAATGCCCCCATGCGCACATCGTCTTCCGGGTGCAGCAGCTGGTTGATGCGGCCAGAAACCGGCGAAATTTCGGCGGCGGTCATGATCGCCCCCTGCGGCTTGGTTTCCTGGAAGATGCCGGTTGCGGCGGACGGTTCCAGGACGTGGCCTGATGTAACGCCATAATCGGCCATCAGATCCCAGATACCCTCTGCCATAAACTGTGGAGTGTAATACTCGTATTGACTGCCTCCGTCTGTCAGGCCCCCTTCCCCGGTATAACCGGCCAGCACCTGCCGCTGTTCGTCAGTCAGCTTATTGCCGTCCATGTTCTCCGGCAGCTCTTGCAGCAGGCGCATTGCAGCGTTATTTGCAGCTCGCCGCGCGCGCTGAATACTCACGCCGTCCTCTTTGACAATGCCGAACTGTGCCACGGCGCGCGATTTTCGCAGCCGAAGAATGAGGGTAACAATCTCATCCAGCGATCCGGCACTGTTCAGATGATCCAATACAGTGTTTGCCATTTTTTAACCTTGTGTCTGCAAAACATAGACCCGATAAAATCAGCGCAATTCTAAGTGGTCTGTATTTTCCAAAGGTATTTGCAGAAAATGGCAAACAGAAACTCGACTAACGGGGCGATCACGGCCCTGAAAAAGCTGTTCACCAGCGCGCCCAAAACGCCCGTTTCCCATCTGCCTTTGAGTAGTGGGCATAACGTCGTGTCACGGTCCGGGCTGGCTACGCTGGTCGGTAAGCCTGGCGATGCGCCGGGTGAACTGACGACGGAAGCGGACAGCCTCGGCATTGGGCTGACGCTGCCCCTGGACCGCCTCGCCAAATATCCGATCCTGGAGGAAATGTCTAAAAGCGCCACGGTATCCAGCGCGCTCAATATCCACATTGCACACGCCCTGTCACCCAGCAAAAGAAGCGGGCTGGCGTTCTCGCTGGTGGCAAAGAACCCGGCAGACAAAGAGGCCGTCACCCGCTGCAATGAGCTGATGGAAGACCTGGGGGAAATGATTAATAACGGGATGCCCGGATGGGGGTTGCTTATGTCGATTTTCGGCGTGGGCTTTACCCGGCCATACGGCGAGCCCGGGCGGGGGATCGTTAACATCGAGTCCAGCTATTACACCCTTCCCCACTTCATCCAGGAATTCCACCGGGGCGGGCAGCTGGCGGGCTATACCGGCGATTACCTGCTGACCCCGGACAACCTGCAACGGACCCTGGCGGAGCCGTGGTTTATCGTGCCGGTCAAAAACCCGTACTGGACCCCGAGCCGTAACCTGATCCCGATGACCACCGGCACGCGCGGCTACACCCTGATGAATGACGTTCAGGATCAGAATCTGATGGAGACGCAGAATTACGGCACCAGCTTCCTGGAGCACTCCTACGAGCCATTTATGAACCTGTGCGGGGCGCTGAATGCCCTGAAAGCCACGCGCTATAACGCCGCCAAAATCGACCGCCTGATCGCACTGACCACCGGCACACTGGACCCGGTTAACGCCGCCAACTACACGCGCAGCGTAGCGCAATCACTGAAACGCAACGCAGAGACGCTGGCGCGCCGGTCCGTCCAGGCCAGCACCATGCCGACCGTACTGAACCACCTGATCCCGCTGATGGGCGACGGCAAGAACGGCGTCACCGTGGATACGCAGTACATCCCGGCAGATATCACCGGCATTGAAGATGTGATGTTTCACCTGCGCCAGCTGTGCTCAAGCCTGGGCATTGATTCAACGATGTTGGGGTGGGCAGATCAAATGTCTGGCGGTCTGGGGGAAGGCGGCTGGGCGCAAACTGCCATTCATGCGGCGCAGCGCGCGCAGTGGCTGCGACAAGCCGTGGCAGACGCTATCTATCGCTTTGTGGATATCCACCTGGCGTATAAGCACGGCAAGATTTACCTGCCGAACCAGCGCCCTTTCACCGTGCAATTCAACTCCATGAATACCGCACTGATGGCAGAAGAGGCCCGCGATCAGGACGCCCGCGCCAACTTCATTTCCATCATCACCCAGATCCTCGACCAGATACAGCAGAGTCCGAAGCTGGCGGGCAGCGATACCTTCATGCGCTACCTGTTCTGTGACCAGCTCAAGATGGACCCGCAGATGCTGGAAAAGATGCTGACCGAGTTTAAAGCCGTATCCGCTGAGCACGAATTTGACGACGAGGACATGATGCATGAATCCGCGCCAGATCGTCATGAAAACCCTGAGCACTGGAGCCGTACCCAGCTACTCAACTTCGCCAAATTTGTCATGAGCCAAAATTAAGAGAGTCATCATGAAAACACTTCAAACCGTTACCGATCGCTTTTCCCTTATCGACAAAATTCGACGCCACACGCCGCAGAATGACCGCAACTACATCATTCAGACCGTGCGCGCCACGTTCAACGATCCAGAAGTGCGCGAGCATATAAAACTGGGTGAAATGTTTGGCTACTACGGCCACGGACGCCGCGCCTTGCAGTATGAGAAGGACGGCAAGCTCACCCTGCCGGAGGTCAGTGTGGTGCTGGTGGACGGCAAGCCGGTAACGCTGACCAATGTACCGTCTAACCGCACCGTCGCAATCGACGTGGACGATAACGGCATTGTCACTCACACCCAGGAAATACTGGATACCGACCCGGGCCAGATTGTGAAAGGCATGATCGCCTCTAACGCGGGCGGCTGGTCATGGGTTACGGGTGGCAAAGACGGGGCGATCCGCTCGCTGGTGAACAATTATCACGGCATGGACTACGTGACCATTCCGAACTATGTCAGCCTGGATAAAAGCAGCATGATGCTGGAGTCTGCCGACACCCGGGGCGAGCAAATGCACAACGCGCTGCGCAACGCCGGTTACAGCGATAACGCCGCGACGGACCTGTGCCACCACTTCGAAAAAATGCGAACCAACCAGGCAATGCTGGAGTCCGTGGAGCGTACCGGCCAGCTGGAAAGCCAGCTATGGGCCAGCCAGGGGCGCTTAATGGAAGTGGAGCAGCGCCTGCGCGACGTTAACATGATGCTGGAAAGCCAGGGGGATTCTGCGGCGAAACGTCGAAAAATCCTGCGCAATGCCGTGTCGGAGCTGCCGGTGTTCCTGAGTAAGGAGCAGAAGCAGGCGCTGATCCGAATGGAAACCGAAGACGACGCAATGGTGCTTGCGGCCATGCTGGAATCTGCTGTCGGCTCGGCAGGCGCAACGCTGCCGCTGGACGGCGGGAGATCGGCTCATAAGCCCGCGCCAGTAGGCACGAAAGTACGCCACGCCGACGATGACACGCCCGCGCTGTGGCTCAGGCCACATCGAAAGTGATAGTGATTCTAAGGTGCTGTTCATAAAAACAGTATTGCTATAGGGTCATGACGTGGTTAGGATCGCGATTGCCACCAGCTTGGATCGTGATCCTTTTTTTGGCCTGGATCTTCCTGGGTAACAATTTTTGGCGTATGTTAAACGCCAGAAAGCAAAAAACCACCCTGGCAGGTGGCTTTTGCCGGGCCTTTAAGCCCTTATGCGCTGACGTGATTCGCACTCACTCAATGCTGACAACACGCAATAGACTGGAAAAGTGCTGTAAGGTCAGTTTACAAGCACTATTCCCCGCACTCAAGTTTTTTCATGCGCGTTTTCGTGTGTCAGTCCCCTGAGTAAAAATCACTCAGCGCCGAATTATCGGTGCGGTTTTGTCGTGCCTGAAAAACAACAAGGAATGACGCTATGACAGGATAAAAAAGAAAAAAGCCGGAGGATGGCGATCCACCAGCTTTCTAAAGATTTTGTTCGATGCCCATTGGTTTGGCGACCTGGCAAAGAACTTCGAGATACCACTCTCAACCAACAACCAGCGCCTTGGCGGGCGCAGGCGGGGCAGCTCATCCATAAAGGCCCCAAACAACTTAGGAAATAATAATGCAAAACTGTGACCAAATCCAGCCTAATTCTTTACCAGATAGTGCAATAAAACCCACACTATTCCCCGGCCTGCCTGAGTTTTCCGCTTATCTTGAAATGGACAACGCCGCGCTATGGCTCGAACTGCAACGCGCTTTCCCTACAGGCTACAAATTAAGCAACGCCCTCGCCTACCTTCCTGCATCACTCGTCAGCCGTACCGGAAAAATTATTGCCGGGTGCATTGCCAACAAAGTTAACCCGTCACATACCGGCGTTTGCTACGCCAGCCGCAAGACCATCGCCCAGGAAGCGGAAGTGTCCATTGCTACCCTCGATCGCTTCACCACCAGCAATGCCGGACGCGCGATTTTTAATTCCGAAATTCCCCAAGGCACAATTGGAACGGAAACCGCCCGCCGCACCCTCACCCGTCCAGCCATGCTGTTTTGCCTCGCCATTTTCCTCTATCGCAAGACCGTCAGCCGCCTGAAACAAAAAGTAATGGTGTTTGCTCTGAAAGCCGCGTCAGCTCTGATTGTCATTAAAGAAGGGGGGCGCAAAACGAAGCGGGGAGCCGGGGCGCAAGATGAGGCACAAAAGGAGATAGTTACTGCTTCTTCTGAAAGAGAAAAAAATCCAAATAGTGCGCCTGAGCCGTCGCAGGTTGTGGATAAACCGGATCAGGCTTATCAGGGGAAAACACTTGCCGAGTGGAATGCGCTTATCACGGCAACGCGTATTCAGGGCCAGCTCAATGCCGCAGAGGAACGCTACAACCAGCGCCAGGGCAATGAGATTAACCAGCTCAAGAGCATGATGCTCAAAGTGCTGAGCGCGTTTAAAACTACCGGGAATGGCAAGAATGACACCGTTTTCCGGGAATCCTTCGCAGGTGTTGATTACGGCAAGATCCCGAAAGGTTTTCGTGGATATCAGTAGTAAGGCCCCGGCAGACGCCAGGGCATGTGGATCACGCTTCGCTGGTGGACTTCTGCGCAGTGGTAACAGGCAGGCGAACATCACCCGGGAGTGCTTCACCGGCAGGCCAGCGATAGCCGGTAACGCGGGCGCGTGGGAAGGCGCGGACATTGACGGCATCGGACTGATTGCCGCCCAGCACCAGCAGATCGCGATTCTCGTTCTGGCCGACAACAAAGCCGACATGACCGCCGCCATCGCGGGTGAATACAACGATACATCCTGGCACTGGCTCGCGAAGCTCGGTTCCCCAGTTCAGGTAGCTACGGGCCGATTCAAAGCGGGTTGACTGGATACCGACGCGCTCCAGCATGGCACCGACGAAAGCGGCGCACCAGGGTGTTTCATCGTCTTTGATGCCGCCACGTTTGATGTCGCGCCAGTATTGCAGAATTTCCGGGCAATGCTGCGGACCTTTGATTTCGCGGACGTGGAGATTTTTACGCGCTTCTGTTACCCAGCGCTGTTCTGCGGTTTGACTCATAGTGAATTCCTCAGTTGAAAGAAGAATTCACCGTAATCAGTTTGTGTTTTAGCACAGACCAGAAAAAGCCCGCATTAAGCGGGCTTTCAATTAGTTTACGGCTACATCCCCCGCACCCGCTGCGGATTCAAACATCGCAAAATTCAGCCCTTTCCCTTCGCCGAACTCCTCTTCAATCTCGCGTGAAACCGCACTAAGCACGTCCACCAGCAATAAATCACCCCCGCCAAACATATCCCCCAACGCCTGCTGCTGGTGGGTTAGCTCTGCGTTAATTTTCTGCGCCAGCTTCTTGAATGCTGCGCCGATACGTTTTGCGCTACGGTTGTTCGCCACGATAAAGAGCGCCAGCGCCTCGGCCTCTTTGCTCGTCTCCTCAAACAATCCCTGCTGGGCGATCGCCTCTTCGATTGCCTGACCGCTGTCCTTCGCCTGGCGGACGAGGTTTATTGCATCCTGTAGCGCGGCGATGGCCTGTTTATCCAGCCCGCTCACCTCCTCCACGCCGCTCACCAGCCCGTCAACCGCCTGCTTGTGAACGTCGCCGGATAGCATCTGCATCTTGGCAAAATCGCTCGCTGCGGTATTGAGTGCGGTCAGGATATTACGCATATCCGGGTCCGGCTCCTCTGCCACCAGCTTTACTAAACGCTCATCTTTGTAAGCTTTGGCAAAAATAGCATTCTGGATTCGGTCAATCAGCTGCTTGGTTGGTCGCCCGTCAGTGGTTACAAGGCCAGCTGAGGCCGTGTCGCCAATTTCCTTCATGAATGCCCGAATAAACGCGTCGTTGGTGCGGGCTAACAGATTGCCTTCATCTGATGGCGCAAACATCGCCATGAGCCGCTCGTCGAGCATTTCAGCGTCTACAAACGCTTTTTCACTCGCGGCCATTTCCTGTAAATCTGACTGGTTAGAATCGCGGGCAAACTTCGCGCGGTCAACGTCAGTTATGCGCTCGCGCACTAGCACCGGCATATCCATCTTCTCAATGTCCGACGCTTTCAGCCCGTAGTCGACAGCATGCTCAATCAGGTACAGCCGGTAGCTGTCCGCCTGCCCCTGTTCGTAGGCGCGCAAAATACCCATTGAGCGCCCGTTACCGGATTCGACAACGTTATCCAGGCCGACAATCGGCGCGCCGTGACTACTAAGCCCGGAGTCGCTCAGCTGGGCCGGTCGCAGGTTGCCCGCTATTTTGCTCACCTGAATTTTGCTCGCCATGCGGGTGCGGTCGCGCGGTTGCAACTCGGCGGGGAATTTGGGGTTAATGGTGCCGTCCAGATTGTTGGAGATAACCAGGCTTCGGGCATCGATCACCTTAAAACTGGTTTTGACCTCATCTCCTTTGCTGGTCACGACAAAAGATGTCCGGCCTAACCCGGTCTGGCTGAAATGCAGTGATGCTACCAGTGCCACCAGGCTATCCACGCCAGCGGTGTTATCAATGGCATTCGTTAATTCATTCAATGCCCTGCCCTCTAACTGTTTTCGGTAACGGGATGATATGAACTATGTGCAATCAACTGACCGAAGAAAAATAACAGTAAATCTAATTGTTATTGTATTACAGTGCGATTGTATGACAGTATGGCAATGTTGTTGTCATCCGATATGTAATCAAAGTGGTTGCAAACTGCATTCCGGGTGGTTACATTTGCTCTCGCAGACGAAAAAGGTCTGCACGGGCGTGGAAACCCGGCAAATTGTTATCGGCGACAACAGACGCGCCAGGCGTCTTTTTTTATTGTCGTAAGTCAGTACCCCCATATTCAGCGGCACAGATCCGCACAAAATTATGGTGGCGCTGGCGGGGCAGCTCTCGGGCTGGCCGGTTCCCGATAACGCCGGTATTTCCACCCCCGTCAGCGTCACCACCAATCAGAGCGTGGAAACTCCAGGTGGTGATAGTTTTAAACTGTTATCGGAGATCAGCTCATGCTGGCAATCCCTACCCAGATTCACTCTGAATTTATATGGCGCTTCTATTCCTGCCAGAAACGCCGCTATCACACGGTTATTGCTGCAAGCGAATCCGAAGCCCGTTCTCAACTACCCGACGCACCTTGTATCTTTTCTGCCCGGTTTACTGCGACAAATCGCCCTCAGATTAACTACTGGAATATTTCGGGGGCGCAACGTGAAGTATGAATTAGCACTGCGTTTTTCAGCGCGTACTGGTCGATTCATAGGGCGTCTTAGCTGGGTTCCGGCGAGCTACGTTCTCATTGAAAATGATGATTTATTTTTGCTCGATTCTAATGGAGGTGAGGTGGAATTTTTCCCTTCGCTGAATGACGAGCAGGCCGAAGACTGGTTTGTGATCTAACCCGGAGGCTCCCGCCTGCGGGCGGGAGTAATGAGCATGAATACGCGCATCAAAACATTATCCGTCCGGGTTAAAGACCGCCACGCCGCCGTTTTGCGGCAGATGGCCTTTGAGGTCAATCAGGTCTTTAATCTGGCAAACGAGATAACCAGCGAGGCATACAGCAACGCTGGCGCTTTTGGTGCGCAAATTCCCCGCTGGCTGTCGGCGTTCGACGTTCAGAAGATGACGGCAGGTATTCAGAAAGAGCGCGGCTATATCATCGGCAGCGCCACGGTGCAGGAAGTGATCGCAGACCACGGCAAAGCGCGGAAGCAGTTTAAACGCTCGCGTCTGCGCTGGCGTGTCAGTGGCGGAGCTCGCCGTTCTCTGGGCTGGGTGCCGTTTAAATCGAAGCAGGCGCAATGGCAAAATGGCTGCGTCAAGTTCGCAGGCCACTATTTTAAGGTGTGGGATAGCTACGGACTGGCGGGTTATAAATTCCGCGCCGGTAGCTTTTCAGAAGATAGTCGGGGGCGCTGGTATTTCAATGTCTGCGTAGAAGTCGAAACCACCCCGACAACGGGAATAACAGCTATCGGCATAGATCTGGGATTAAAGGACTACGCCACCCCGTCAGAGGGTGATCCACTGGTTGCAGGTAGGTTTTATCGTGACCTGCAACCCGCATTAGGCAAGGCGCAGAGGGCGAACAAAAAAGCCCGCGTACGCGCCATTCACGCCAAAATTAAGAACCGCCGCAAAGATGCACTGCATAAGTACAGCACGGCACTGGTAAACAGCCATGCGGCAATATTCGTAGGCGACGTGAGCAGTAAGAAACTGGTTAAAACCAAAATGGCTAAAAGCGTTCTGGACGCTGGCTGGTTCATGCTCAAAACACAACTGAAATACAAAGCGATTGCGCGGTCGGTAGTGTTCGAAGTCGTTAACGAAAAATATTCCACCCAGGCTTGTTCGTGTTGCGGGGCTATCTCCGCTAACAGTCCGAAAGGTAGAGCAGGCTTGCGAATAAGAGACTGGACTTGTTGTGAGTGCGGAACCGCTCACGACCGCGACGTAAACGCCGCAAAGAACATTCTCGCGGCGGGGCATCGCCGTCTGGCTGTAGGAATCCCCATCCTTTAGGGCGGGAAGATGTCAATAACCGTTCATCCTTATAAACGTTGAATCTATTACGGATAAAACGCTGTGATTTCGACCGGCGAACCAAAAAAAGCCCCGTTTCCGGGGCCTTGTTTCACATGGCGTAATTGTTTTTGGCGATCCAGGTTCGCACCTGCTGCCGCATATCGTCCAGCGACAAGAACTGGTCCAGATACGCGCCTACCTCGCGCAAAGTATCCACAAAATCCATCTGCGGCTGGTTGACGAACTTCCCGGCCAAAAACTCCGTGACAACGGACGGGATCGTATCCGTAGGCGCGGCGCGGGTGCTGCCGAACCCCAGCTTTAACATAACCTCTTCAATCTGGTCATTCAGATCGAGAAGGTCCAGCCCCTTGGCCGTTTGGGCCTGAATCATCAGCTCATCGAGCTGGTCATTCAGGTCCAGCCGTTCCAGTGCGGTTAACGTCATGCGGTTGCTCCTTCACGCTGAATTGCCACCAGCAGATCGGAAAGGTGCTGCGCAGCATCGTTTACCAGAGGTTCATTATCCACGTCACGGCCAGCTGCCTGGAGCGTACCAATCGCGCCACGGACTTTGGTTCGTGCTTCACGGATAACGCCCATATCTTTTGACTGCAATGACAGGATGCTTTGCAGGTATGCCAGCGCATCATTCGCTGCCTTATCGGCCTCGGATGGCTCTTCGCTTCCTGCGGCTTCGGAAGCCTCTTTTTTCACAATTTCTTCTCCTTCGGCAGGGCCTGTATCTTTTGCTGGCGGGGTTTTCGCCGCCTCGGCCAGCGCAACCTTCATCGCCTGGAGGAAGTACGCCAGATCATCGCCCTGCGGGAATGCCACGTTAGGCGCGTCTTTACGGGCAAAGATACTGACCTGCGAGCGGAACGTATCGGCATCATCCGTCGCCATTTCCAGATACTCAGCGGCGTAACTGTTCATGCGGCCCTGAGCGATCGTCGTTGCCAGCGCATCAAGATCAGCATGCGTAGGGATAAGTTTCAGCTCAAACGCGGCCATATCAGCGTCTGACAGCGGCGCGTCATACGTTACGAAACCGTGGCGTGCGATGCGGCCATACGGCTCGTTTTGCGATATAGGCGGCAGGATGGCCGTATTGCCTTCCGGGATAGTCGCCGGGCCTGCCGGGCGGTTAACCAGCGCATAGCGGTAATTGCCGGGTGATGGCTGGCTAACGGGTTTTGGCGGCTCAGGATTGTTTTTCTCGCGGCTTTCCGGCGTCATGTATTCCACGTTACCCAGACGATACGAACTCACCAGATCTTCAATGGCTTCCTCCAGGGCGCGATCGCCAACGTCAACGGAGTATTTCGCATTGTGCGTTTCGTCATCGGTTGTGGACAATAACAGCTTGCCGTCTTCAAGCGTCAATATTGAGCCGTCAGCAAGACGTGCAAAACCATCTTCCACGCTCTCTGCCAGGCCTTCGAAATCTTTCTCGGCCTTGACCAGACGGATCAGGAAATTAGCCTGCTCTTTCAGGGTACTGTTCAATTTCGGGTTTGGCAGCGCTTCGCGGTAGCGATCTATGGCCGTATTTATTGGTGCTGCAAAGAAATCACCGCCTTCAACGTGCGGAACGTAAACCGGGTTCTGGCTGGCTTTCGGCGCTTCGCCCATGAAATAGGTGTTGAGGAAATCAGTGCCGGTTGGCCGCTTCATGCTATCAACGTAATCGCGCGCCAGTTTCGCCACCAGCCGATTGTCGCTGCCCGTACCCGGCAACTTGATTTTCCAGCTCTTCTCGATCCCTTCAACGAATCGCTGTTTGGCTTTATCATCAGCGGTGCCGTACTGGCGGATCAGGAAGCGAATAAAATCAGGCGTGGCTTTTTTATTCGCCGCCCAGTCAGCCGCTGCCGCGTCTGTCAGACCATTACCGATGACGGCCACCAACTGCTGCAAATCAGCGCCTGCTCCCTGCTGTGTGTCATCGCTTCCCGGGGTCGGTTCTACCGGTGCTGCCACGGCAAACTTATCCGCTTTGTTCTCGCGGTAGGCTTTCAGCAGTTTGGTTGCCGTTTCGCCCATCTTTGCGCCCTGGGGTGACGATGACGGCATTTTGTAAACCTGCCCGGAAGGATCGGTAATCTGTACCCAGCCCACCAGATCGCCGTTGTCGTCAGCTGTTTTGTAGGCCACTTCCGCACCATTGCTGAGCGTGGTGGTGCCGCTCATGGAAAGCCCTTCTTTCACCTTACGCGTAGTGTCAGAGAAGGTGCGGCCAGTCTCTCCCGGAAGCGTAATTACATCACTGCCGGCGTTCGTTTTCAGTGCGGCCAGCTGCGCTTCCAGTTCGGCGTTAATCTGTCGCTGTGTGGCGAGTTTGCCTCGCAGCTGTTGCGCGTCACTCTGGCTATTCATCAGGGATTGCTGGTGTGTCTCGACCTGTTCCAGGAGGGAGGACTGCTGCTCGCTCAGTTGGTCCGCTTCCGCGTTCAACCCCTCAATATCAGCGCGCAGCTTCACCTGTGCGGATTGCTGTTTGGTGAATTTCGCGCTGTTACGCTCGGCAAGGTTCGCCAGCGCTTGGCTTACTTGCTGCAACGACACGTCACGACCACCAATCGGGGCAACGATATGCGTCACGTCGCGCTTATTCAGCAGGAAGCGAAACGCCACCAGCAGATCGCTATTTTTGATGCGTCCGTTATCCGCTGTCGGGGAATGGAAAATCAGTGAGATAGACTGCCCGTCAGAGAGCGGAATTAGCGCGGTCATGATCGGGATGTTGTTCACCCGACGAACCTTGCCAATGATCGCGCCGCCAATGGTTTTGCGCCCCTCTTCATCAATACCGGCGTCATCGGTTCCCGCTTTGATGCCGGTGCCGTTCAGGCCACGGTTTAGCGAGCGCGCGAACGCGCGCATAGTCTGTGACAAGCGCAGGCGCTCACTGGTGACGGCCTCGAACATGGCTTTGCCAGTGGCGATACTGACGTAAAGCATTTCATCGCCCAGGTAGGCATGATCCACATCGTCAATAGTGACACTTTCCAGCATCATATCGGCGCTGCTGCCCGTCATTAACTCCGCGTAAACCGAATCAGTAAGAGGCGGAGCCACAAAGTTTGGCTTGTCAGTTAACTCAATCTCTTTCGTTAAATCAATCATTCGTTGCCGCCTTTCGCTTTAGCAATAAGGTCCTGGAGTTGAGTTGTTTTCGCCACTTCCAGATTTAGCTCGTTTTGCAGGTTGCCGTGCTCCTTCTGCGTCATATCCTGCTCTGTTTTCAGGGCGGTGAGTTTTTCATTAACGGCCTCAATCGCCTCTTTCTGCGCATCACGGCGAGCGCGGGCATCACTGAGCATCTGGACGCCGGATTTCACACCCTTGCTGGTGTTTGGCTTGTCCTTATCGAGGTCCTTTTTAGCCGCGCGGGCCAGCTTTCGCGCCAGGGCCTTTTGGAACGCCGTCGAGCCTTTCTTAAACAAATCGGCCAGTGCTTTTCCCAGCTCGGCCATAGTCTTAACAGGCGTGTACGGTGAGTTTTTGCCGTTGAGCTTTATGCCGGAAATGTCGCCAGTGTTATTGACCTGAACAACCATTACCTGCTCGTCGATACCTTTCAGCTCAAAGGTTTTTGTTGGAATACCGTCTTTGCGCCGTGCCTGGCCTGCTGGTGTGACCTTCACGACTTCATAACCGGCCTTACTGACTGCTTTTTTAAGCTTTTCCAGTCCTTTAACATTGAGTTCGTCAAAGTTAAGGGTTACATAGCCGTTAGTTGCTGACACTGAAAACCCCCTGCTCATCTTTTGTGACGCTGTAATTGTGCGTAATTGATTCCTGAACCGGGAAAATTCGGTATAACGGATTCATGCGGCTGTTGCCATGAGTGACACGGACCGATAGAAACCACGTCCCGGCCTCCAGGTAGCGTTGGTCAATCAGCAAATACTCTTCGTTCATCCCTTTTACTGATAAATCCAGCGTCCGCGTCTTACCGGTGATAACCGCCGTCGGGTTTTTGGAGTCACGCAGGCTGTACTCGACCATTGCGCCAGTCAGGCGGGAGCAAGAGACGTTAAACCGCAGCGGGAATGCCAGCGCCTGCCCCCGCACCACGGCATCACCACACTCCACCAGTCTGATTTTTTTACGTTTCAGGATGAAGCGATCAAAGACGGCCAGCGCGGCCATTCCGTAAAAGCAATACTCCTGCAAATTACTCATCATTTTTCACCTCCTTTCGGACCGAACATAAACTGCATTGCAGCAATAAATCGGTCCTTAAGCGCACTTGTTACTTCTCGCCCGTTATTACTCGCCACCAGCACCGCCAGATACATCAGGCTTTGCTCCCATTCTTTATGCTGGGCGACGTAATACGCTGTCAGCCCAGCCAGCACTGCCAGGACCCACTCAGTGATAAAATTCAGGAAATTTCCCTTAATCCTTCCGTCACGCACCCCATGCAGGAACACGCCGGAGCCACTGAGAAGGGATAGGGCGAGGACATGGATCAAACTTGTTTCCAACTCGAACACATTCCCACCTTTTCTCAATTTCCCTTCGAGCCTGGATGGTATGGAGTCTGTGTTTTGAGGGCATAAAAAAAGCGCCCGGAGGCGCTTACATAAAATATGAATAAAGGGATCAGGTGAGGGTGTAAACGATAATGCAGGCCAGCACCGGCACCTGAAAATCAAAGGCACTGGCGATATTCCATACCCTGTAATCAAAACCACCCCACCACGGCATGTTGGCGCGCTTACCGTTCCCGAAGCGAGCTATCCAGCGATACTCCGCCTGGGTATGTTCGCGGGCAATAAACCACACGCAGCCTATCGCCCCACCAAATCCCCACGCGCCGGTTATAAAACCGATCAGGCACTGCACAAAAACCGCGACTATCGCGTGATAAATCGGCGTTAAATCCTTCATGGCTACTCCCATCATTGTGTTTAATTTCCCGCTCCGAAGGTATTGCGTCTGTGTTTTGTGGGTACAAAAAAAGCGCCCGGAGGCGCTTTGTTAATGTGGGGAGAACTGTGCATCACGCCCAGACGCGCGACGGTGTTTCCGGGTGGATGGTGAAGTCATCCAGCGCTGAAATATCCAGCTGATCGTCAATGACACGCACATTAGCATGATAGCCAGGTAACTCAATCAGATCAGGGTTCTCTTCTTCCGGGTTTTGAGGCTCGGTCATAACGCCCACCACATCGAGGCAGATATCAGGGTGATAAAGACCGGCTTGCTCTTCTTCTTTCTGAAAACCCAAGGCCAGTAATACCATCTGCATTTCGTCCGCATCTGCGAAGCGTAAATATAAATCTCTCATCAGCGAATTCCTTTAACTTGGCGATCATTAAGCGCGCGATGCCAGATACGAATGTTTCTAATGTGGCCGTTTAGCACTGAGTGCCCCGGCGTAACATAAGCAGCACCGTAACCGATCTGGATATTTTGGTTCGTGGCATCCACATTTCCTGATGCCGGTTTAGTTGCTGCGCGACCTACTGACATTACCCCATCTGAACACAGATACTTGTCAGAGCCGTCAAATCTGGCGACTACAACATGACCTTTCCCATCATCAAGACCCGTAGAGCCGTAGACGAAATCACTATTGCCGTATCCAAAGCACGGTTTCCCTGCATTTGCGCCGGATGTAGCCAACATCAGCGTGTAAGACTCTGTTGATGACGGTTTAGCCGATATGATCCCTCGACGAGAAGTCATTGCACCGTCTGCGTTAGTTTTCCCGTTAAGGTGAATCTCTGCGGAAAAAGTGACGGGTCCGAAGTAGTTGTCGTTACCGTAACGTTGAAGCGTGCAGACATCAGTAGCTCGCGTAACAGCGGCTGATCCCGTTGGAATATAACTGGTTGCTACTGCGTTTTTTTCCAACTGGATGGTTTGCAGGCAGACAAACGAACCAGCGGGAATTGGTGCGTCATCATTAAACCAAAATTGTCCGACTAACAACCCCGCTATTGACGTTGTGATTGTGGCGCTAACGTAAATATACCCGTCGCTTCCCCGCTTTGTAGTGTATGTAACGCCGCCGGACAAACCCCTGACTTGCTCACCTGTAACACCGTCGAAAAATACGTCACCTAATTGCACGCCGTCGATGGTAAACCGGAGGCGAACTCTATGTGAGGAGGCCTTGAAACGTGCGGATAAGGTCCATACATCACCCACCACGGCAGGAAGGCTGGGGCTACCACATAACCAAATATTATTGGTGTCATTGGTCGCATTTACCGTGCCTTTAACCGTCGCTGCCTGTGTCGTGCCATCCCTAAGGGTTGAAATGTCTAAAAGAGTAAACGTCCCCCACTTTGTTGGATCTTCGCTATTGATTAAGAGGTTAGTGCTCTGCCCCTCAATCAATAAACCCTCTTTTTCAAAGCGAGGCTCGTTTATCGCCGCTGTTTTCAGTACACCAGCTTTATCAATATAAGTTGCCGTAGAAGCGCGGGTAAGCGTCACCGATTTTGAAGTCAATTCCAATGCTGGGTCGTGGGCCATCTGTTTATCGAAGGGAGCCAACCCCGCCAGCAAGCGTAGACTGTCGCTCAGCGGCACCCAGACATCTGGGAACGGAGCATCTTCTTTCATTTCAATAAAGTCTTTTCTTAATGCCATGATATTTCCTTACGCCCACACGCGAGCTGGGGTCTTCGGGTAAACGGCGAATTCACTTAAGCCCGACAAATCCAACTGATCATTAATCACACGAATGTTTACGTGAAAACCGGGTTCGGTGGCATATACAGCCGCTTCGTCTTCACCTGTCACCGTGCTGATAACGCCAACGACATCAAGGCAGATCTCAGGGTGATAAATAACGCCCTGATCTTCATCCGCCTGGAAGCCAAAATCGGTCAATTGCTGGTGCATTTCTTCGGCATCAGCAAAACGCAAATACAGATCTCTCATTAGCGGAGCCCTTTGATTTGATTAGGAGTTAACGTTTTGTGCCAGATGCGAAGATTGCGAAGGTGGCCGTTTAACATGCGCGTGGGTGAGGAAGTTGCACCCAAAACAATAAGTTGGTTAATAGCAGAAACTGAGCCTGGAACCGGTCTGACTTGTGTCCCAATAGCGACCTCGCTGCCATCCACTGTAAGGGCATTTTTAATCAAGTTCGTTGTGAACGCCACAAGATGCGTTTTCCCATCATCTATTGCTTTTGAGCTTTGGATATAAGTCGCGGGGCCATAGGTCTGGCGCACTTTACCCGTTGAGCCTGCTGATGGCTCCATGTAGCTCATGACCCATTCAGTAGATGAAGGGAATATAGAGAGAATATGTCTACGGTCATTTGCGTCTGAACTTGTTTGAGTTAAACCGTTAGCATGCACCTCAACGCTATAGGAAAACTCACCGTAATAGTTGTCATTTCCTGAGCGTGGTAGGGTGCAATTGTCAGCCGCGCGGGTTACTGGTGATCCGTTTGTTGGGATGTACGAAGTAGCGATCGCCTGAGGCTCAATTTGCATACGATCAACAATCACCACCTCCCCAATTGGAACAGTATCACCCACTGTGATGCGCAGACCTAAACGCTGCAAAACTGTGCCGCCGACCACCGGTATAGATAATGTATTACGACCGTTGACTGCGGAGATAGACGCAACGCCGACATCGCCTTCGCTTGAATAACGAAGAAGTTGCAGCCTTACGTCCAAACCGTCCTTAAATTTCAGGTTGACAGATAATGCCGCAGAATTAGCAGGATCATAGTCTGTAGCCCCTGTGTTTTGTTCGAACCAAAATCCAGTGCTCGCCTCTTTTGTTAACTCAACACCGCCAGCGGGTAAGAAAGAAATTCCTACATTTGGACTATTTCGAAATGTGCCTGAAGTCTGTACTGGTGATGACCATCTGAGCAAATTGGTGCTCTGCCCTTCAATCAGCAACCCCTCTTTCTCGAAACGCGGCTCGTTGATGTCTGCAACCTGTAGCACACCGGATTTGTCGATATACGTTGCCGTCGTTGCGCGGGTCAGTTTTACACTACGGGTTGGCAGCTCGGCATATTGATCTCCAAAAGTAATGCGGTCATATGGGCCGAAACCGGCAAGCATAGTCAGGCTGTCATTTAATGGAATCCATACATCAGGGAATGGGGCTTCTTCATACGGCGCATTCCAAGCACCCCACGGCCCATCCACGCCATTCCATGCGGCGGTCAGTGAGCGGGTATAAACATTGCCATTTACCAGAGTGAATCGCTGGGTCCCATTCGAGGCACCGGCTTTAGACACCTCAACAACCCCGATAGCGTCATTTTCCGGGTAGCCATTGACGATGGTCGCGCCGGTTGCCGTTGACTTGCTCCACTGACCGACACGATCTGGCGTAGGGCCGTATTTGTTAAGATTGGCAGTATCGGGCAACTCACCCCGCGCCTGTACCGAAAGAGCCAGTGCGCGTTTAAGTGCTGCGATGGTGGCGGCTTTGTAAGCATCGCCCTCGGTGGTACTGCCTTCAGCGTCGTTGCTCAGCTCAATGCCGATGGATTTATCCGGGCGATTTTGCTTGCTCAGCATAGCCTGGGTTAAATTTACCGTACCGGCAGGCACGGTAAAGCGGCATAGCTCCAGCTGATTACCGGCCAGCGCCACGCTTACATCTGCCAGGAAGAGTCGCGCCGCCTGAATGCCGGAGTTCGAATCAACCTGGTTTGTTTTCACGCCATTCTGATAGTTGGCTTCCAGCACCACGCGCGTGGTTGCGCCCGCTGGCAGTGTAAAGCCGACATCTTCAACCTGCTGGACGGAAATCTGATATTCGCCCACGTCCACGGAGGCTACGCCGCGCTTTCCTGATTCGTTTGCCGACGTGATGTTGATTTTAAGCCCGCCAGCCAGCACGGCATCAAATCCGGCGTAAAAACCAGGTTTAACAATGCCGCGCATCTTGCGGTTAAAGGCGGCGGACGTATAGGTTTCAAAAAACTGAACGTCGGCCACCAGCGCGCGCTTGGTTTCCGCGCTCAGGATGGATACCCCGCTAATTGTCTCACTCATGCGCCGCTACCTTTCTGTTCGATGGTCAGAAGGATGCTGTAAATCTTGCCTTTGTAGATGCTGTCCTGCTGCGCGCAGAGAACCGCAAAAGCGACGCCATCAGCATCAACCAGCGTCAGGGTATTGAAGTCATACACGGCGTTAGCAGGCAGCTTACTTTCCGGCAGCACTACGTTAACGGTGATGGTTGCGCCCTGGCGGGTACAGATCAGATCGCACTCGGCAAACTTGCCCAGCAAATTGGCGTTTGTGAAGTTGGTAGGGATATCGTCAATGGTCCAGCCACCAGTCGGATTTTGCTTAACCAGATTCGACTTACCCCAATAGGCTTTCATCATCTGGAAGCGTTTACCCAGACCGATGGCTGAATCCGCGCGGCGTGTGTAGTAGTAATCCAGCAGTTGTGCTTTATAGAGCGCGCCAGTGGCTGACGCATAAGAAATAACTTCCGACATTTTCAACTCCTGTTGATTGATTCATCGATCGGATGTTATTGAGTCTGTACTTTGGACGTTGAGGGGTTTCCTGCCCGGGAAGGCAAGAAAAAGGTGCGTGTGACTGTATTACAATATGACAGTCACACACTATAACTGCATTACTCTCGCGGGATCTCCTGGTCCAGCGGCCACGCGTCAAGCGGCATACTGTCAATGGTTGCCGGGTCTGGCTGTACGTTCGGTTTATTCACTTCTGCCGTGGCACTCCATTGGTCTGTGGTCTGTCCGCCTGTCATTTCCGTTGTGGTTTCCGTCACGGACTGATTTAACGTGGCGCGGGTAGTTGCCGTGCTGGTCTGGTCGGACTTCTCCTGCACGTTGGCGCTCAGGGAATTGATATCCTGCTCGTTGCTGTAGGTGATTTTGCGGATCTGCGCTATTTCAAACGGCAGAATGGCGCGGTCAGCCCATCCAGGGAAGGCGAAGCGGAATACATCGCCAGTGGTCAGCTCAATGACGCAGCCCCACATGCCGAGTGTCTCCAGCGTGACCTTTGTGCCGTCACTGCTCAGGCGGGTGTCCGGGCGCGATCCCGGCACTACCGGCGCAGGGATAGTCTGCACATCAAGCCGCCACGCATCGGCTGGCGTTTCATCAAAGGCTACCGGCAGCGAGTCAGTGCTGGCGGTTTGCCCTTGCACATCCGGCGTGGTGGCGGTACTGACCTTACTCAGACTGGCCGCGTCCTCTTCCTGCGCCACGGTTTGCGGGGTGACAACGGATTTCCGCTTGAGGCTCACGCCCTGCTCCTGGTCCTGAACGGATGCACTTGCATTCACGATCTCATGCTCTGCGCTGTAGGTTATTTTCACGATCACGGCCAGCGGCATGGGTAACGTCACCCGGTCAGCCCAACCCGGGAAGGCATAACGGCGAACCTCTCCCCCGGCCAGCTCAATGACGCAACCCCACATCCCGAGTGTATCCAGCAAAGTCGTGTCGCCCTGGCTGGTTAAGCGCGGGTCCGGGCGCGATCCAAGAATAGGCGCGGCGATGGTCTGCATATCCAGCGGCCAGGCATCAGCGGGGGTTTCATCAAAGGCGATATGCTGGCTCTCAGTATCGGCAAGCAAGCTACTGACGATGGTTTGCGTATGGGTAACAGCACCTTCCAGCACCATAATCGGCGCGGGGATCTGCAATGTCGCCGAAGCGGTAACGTTTTGCCCCTTAACAGTCATTTGCTGGCCGTTATCCTGCGCGGACATCATTACCTGCTGTGAGTCGTGTTCACTACACCATGTGATTTTGCGGATCAGCGCCCGGTCACTGACGGCAACCGGCAGCACCACGGCAAGCGCCCAACCCGGGAAGGCCAGGCGGCGAACGTCGCCGGTAGTCAGTTCCATCACGCAGCCCCACTGGCCGAGGGTATCCAGTAGCAAGCGCGCATTATCCGAGCGCAGACGCGGATCGTTTTCAGGGCCTCCCGGAAGCAAAGGCGGGATAATCACAGGCATATCAAGTCGCCAGGCATCGGACGGCATGCCGTCCAGCGTCAGCATAAATGTATCCAGCGATCGCCGATCCGGGGCAAATGCGGCGGTAGGATGCTTGATAGTCGTGCGCGTTAACTGCATCAGCTCCCGGGCTGGCCGGAATACAAAATTAGGCTCTTTCGAACCGGTGGTGATGCTGAGGATTTCGATCTCGTCGCGAGCCTCTTCAAGCCAGAAGTCGAGACGCAGCGAGATCCCGTCAAAGACGGTTTCCAGCGGCAGCAATGGGGCAACGATACGGTCAAAATCGCTGATAAGGCGCTTAACCAGCTTGTCCTGTTCATCAAAGCCGTATATCTCATAAAGCCGGTTGAGATCCACGCTGATGGTGCCGCGCGACGTGAGGAAAAACTCACCGAATGAGGCGGCGGCTACCTCCATTCCAGCAGCGGTGGTGAAAAACATGCCGTAGGGGCATAAATCTTGGTCAACCGGCGCATAAAGCGGTTCCCACGTAACCGGTAGATTACCGAATTCGCGCCAGAAAGTTGCAATGATGGGCTGATCCGTCCCTTTAAAATGAACCTCATCAAGGCGCTGGGTCAGCAGAATGGGCCTGCTGGCCGTGCCGTTTTGACCAATAACGAAAAACTGCCCGTACTCTTTGATGCGCTTATCCAGATCGTCCGGGTGCATGGTGAAGAACGATTTACGCGCGCTTAGGCGCTCAAGCAGTGGCTCTATCTGATCTTCGTAGGTTTCCTGGAGTGCGTCGGTAAAACCGGGCCATAACCCGGCGTCACGTTTCTCAGGGATCAGGTGGTTTTTAATCCAGTCTTTGATCACCGCGTTGTCTCCCCTGCCTGCTTGATATCAAACACAGAATTTACGGTGTCGAGATAGATAAAATCGCTCAGCGTTTCGGGTTTGCGCATGCCGACAACCTCAATCTCATACCGGTTCAGCAGGGCCAGCTCGTCAATGCATGTCCAGATATCTTTAATCTTCACCTGAGCGTTCTGGCCGTCGCCGTCCGTGCCGCGTTCCAGCTCATCCCCGAAGCTGTCAGCGTCATACCCGAAGCGTGCTTCCAGCGTCTCCGTGATGGTTTTCTTCGCGTCGTTGATAACCACGTTTTTATTGGCCGTGCCGGTCACAACGATGGTGAACGGTTTCGCCACCAGCGGCATGTAACGGAAGTTCTTATTCAGTGCGTTAGGGATTGCAGCCAGGCTGGCACGCAGCTGGCTTTCGAGCTGATCCTGCGCCACGCCGGGCTTGTGGCCGCAAATGAAAATGGTGTTGATATTGCGCAGGTCGCGCAGGCCGGTAAAGGCTTCCTGCTGCTGCTCACCCCAGACATTCAGCCATGACATCCCCTGCACCTGGCGATGAAGGAAATAGCGGTAATCGCCGCCCCAGACAACCTGCTCGTCATATGCGGCGTGATACTGCGCACGATGGCGTGTCTCTTCCGTGGTTTCAAAACCACTTCCCCCGGTGATTGGCGTTTCCGTGATCACTTCCAGCATTTCCACCATGTCAGCGATATTCCCGGCAGGCGTTAGTTTCTGGCCCTGCGCCAGCGTGGTGTCGCCATTGCTGCACCAGACCTCAATATCTACCCGGCTTCCGGCTGGTGGCATTACCCCGGATGAGTTATCCCCGAAGCGGACCCCTAATTGTTCAGTTGGCCGGTACACAAGCACGTAATGCTCGCTGGTGGCGCGTGACAGACGAAACATAGGGTTATAGGTCCATTCCCGCTTCTCGCCGTCCATCACCACAAACACGTCAATTGAGGCGGTTTCAGCGGTGATATCACGCGGCAGGAGCAACGTATAGAACGGGCGTGCAATGTCGATCACGCTGCTGATCAGCACCTTGTCCATCTGGCGGACATTATCAATAATTACGGTCTGGCCGGGAGGGATTGTTACGGCGTCAGCGGTCACGTAAGGCAGGTCCAGCGACGACAATAACTCCGCATTGGCGGGCAGCTGGATCTCCCGATCGGATTTGTTGCGGATTTTGACGCGACCCCACGACGGGATAATCAGTCGTCCCACATAGCCCCGATCCTCGGCGGCAGCGAGAATACTTGAGCGTCGCGTGGCGGTGGAAATAAAGCCTTCCCCCAACGCGCGGCGCGCGTGTGACTGGGCTGCGTAGATAATTTGCGAACCGAAGATGCTCATCATCTGGATGAACTGACTGTTGGCATAGCGCGCCCACCAGGTGTTTTTTTCCAGTAGTCCGTTAAATTTTTCGAGTAACTCGTTAATGCTCATGGTGTCGCCTATTTGGTCATCTGCATTTGGAAGTTCATTTCGCCCGCAGGCATCACAAAACGAATATTCAGCGTGTCTTCTGATATCGCTTCACACCGCACCTGTTGAAGCTGAATGCTGGGCAGGTCCTGGCGTAACTTCATCACCAGATCGTTTTCAATGGCGACCTCGACCATGTGGCTGCTTTCGGTGCCTATAGGTTCGTGCTTATAACGCTGCATGGGATTGCCCCAGCTGGGCAGGCCGTAAACGCTGCCCAGCGGAGTACGCAACCACTCTTCGAGGCGCATAAAGCTGGTATCTGCGGCCCCCTCTTTAACGGTTACGCCGCCAGCATCCACGCGCAAAAGCGCATCAATCTCGTTTAACATGGTTAATCCCTCAGTAACTCGCTAAGCGCTTCGTCTTTGATGGACAGCGCCGCATCTTTGCGCGGTGCCGGTTGTGCGGTGTTCACCACTTTCGCTGGTGCGTCGTCTTTCTGTTTTGATACGCCCAGAAGTTGCTCCAGCGTTCCGCTCATTGCTCTCAGTTCCTTGAGCATATCGACATCGTAATTTGCAGTGTTGTCGCTGCTTAACGGTGTACGGACACCACTTCGAGCCAGGTCCTGAACGGATTGCATGGCGGCGGGGATCGCAAGGGATGAGGGCTGCTCCCTGATTTGTGGTTGTGTCATTGCCTGCGCACTCTGCATCACTCCTTCTTTCCCTTCGCGGCCCTCGCGCCCCTCGGAAAGTTGACCAGAGAATAATGTGGTGGAGGCTCCCTTTAGCGTATCCACGCCCCCTTCCAGCCAGTTTCCGGCCTTATCGGTAATAGGGGCGATCGCGCGTTGCACTGACGGATCGGCCATGCCTGCCTGGCCCATCAGATCGCTGATAACCTGCGTACCGCTAAAGCCGCTAACGGTCTGGTTTAGCGTGTCGCCAATGGCGGGCATGATTGACGCGCCGACGGCTTTTAACCCGTCCACTGCGCCGCTCATTGCCCTGTCAAAGATGCCTGGCTCCTGCTGCGTGGCGCTTGCCCCGGGAACAATGGTCGTGCCTGCACTGGCTTTCGAAATCGCAGCTTCGGCCTCGCTGACGGGACCGACTGGCATTACTTTTCCGGCAGCGGTACTGGTCGGACTGCTGCTGGCCGGTGCTGCGGATTCCCAGGCGGAGATCTGCTGTGCGCTGGTGGCGCGGGTTTGCTTGGCGATCTCTGCCGGTGTGCGGGCTGCATCGGCTAACGCGGCAGGCAGTTTCACCCCGGCTGGCAGCGTTAAACCGGCGTCCGGGCGATTCTTGCTCATCCCTTCAATGCCTTTTTCCTGCATCACTTCCTGCACCCAGGCATCACCCTGTCCGACAGCGCCCGAGACTGCGGCCATTCCTTTGTCAAACATCGACTTAAAACGGGATGTTATGGAGTCTTCCCCGGCAGCGCCTTTGACCTCTTTCGCTTTTTCCTGCTTCTCCTTCTGGGCTTCGTGCTGTTTTGCGGATAGCGGTTGTGCGGCTTCTCCACCAGCGGCAGTGGAAACCGGGACGGCAGCACTCAGCGTCTGAGTGGCAGTGCTGCTGGCAGCGTTCGCGGTTGCGGCTGGTGCGGCTATAGTCAGCGGGTGCGTGGCAGCTGCGGCGGACGATATCGGCGATACCGACGTTTTGACCGGTGCGGCAGCTGCGGCAGGCGCTGGCACTACAACCGGCGCTGGTGGTGCCGGTGGCGTAACGGGTTGTGCCGGCGCTGCTGGCGGTGGTACAACGGCGGCAGTGGCAACCGGCGCATTGTCAGATACGGCAGGCCGGACAGGCTCTGCGCCGCCCTGCGTGGTGATCACCTTTGAACCGCTGCTGTAGAGCGAGTTGGCCGCAACCGGTGCCAGCCCTTTTTTTGCGCGCTCTTCGTTCACGACTTTCAGTGACTGTTCACTGAATTTACCGCCTACCCATTTCCCGTTTTCATGCTGGCCGATAGAGTCACGGATAAACTGATCCGTTACCTGCGGATTACCGCCCTCGATGGTGGCAATGCCGCGCATCAGCTGCGTCATCACTTCCGGGTTGGTCATATCCAGCTGCTGATTGGATTTAACGCCCAGCTTGGTGGAAAGCGAGGAAATATACTGCTGGGTGTTGTTCTCATTACTCGGCGCGTATACGCCGATAATGTCCTCAACGGTTTCGAGCTTGCGCCCGCCTGTGGCTTTTGATTTGCCGTTAGCGTAAAGCGTCAGCTGGTTTGCCAGCCCACGGAACCCCTCTTCCGGCGTGTTGAATTTAGCGAAACGCGCCTCACCCTTGCCGTTTGGATCTTCCAGTCGCGCCCCTTCCTGGCCGACGTAATTGAGATTCCCAATGTTATTATTACGAAACGACCGGCCCTTCGCGTTTTTACCGCCGATATTCAGATCCGGTGAAATGTTATCGACGGCGACAGCCGCATAATCCGAAACCTTTTTACCTTCGACGCCGACGTTATCCTGACCCCATTCCCCGCCCTGCATCTGGGTGCCCAGACGGTTAATTGCGCCCACTGTTTTATCTGTGCCGGCGTTGATAGCCAGGGTTTGATCTGACAGCGCTTTGGTGACGGCTTTACTCTGCCCGTCTGAGGATTCAGTCACTTTCGTTACAGCGTCACGCACGGATGTCATGCCGCTATCCAGCCCCTTCGCGATGCTGGCCGTGTCGAACGTCAGCGCGTCGGCGACTTTATCCATCCCTACGGCGCTGGCACCGGACGCAAGGAGCCCCGCTGCACCAGATACCAGCCCACCCATGTTTATGACGTTAGCCATCGTAAATGCGGACTTCTGCTGCGTGCTGACCTGCTTCCCTTCCTCGACCTTAAATGCCTCGCGCTGGCCCTCTTCGTCTGTTGCGCCTTCGTAGGCATCCAGACCGACGCCGATCGCCGTACCAATAAGCGGGATCGCTTTTAACGCTGTTTTCGCGCCCAGCTTGGAACCGACACTGAGCGCCCCTTTTTTGGTTGCGGCTTCCCCGGCCTCGGTAGCGGTTTTGGTCGCGGTGGTTTCAGCGGTTTTTGTGGCGGTCTTTGTGGCGGTGGTTTCTGCCGTTTTGGTGGCCGTCGTTTCCGCAGTTTTGGTCGCCGTGGTTTCTGCGACTTTGGTTGTGGTTGTTTCTGCCGTTTTCACGGCGGTTTTGCTTGCCGTCTCGGCGGTTTTGGTGGCGGTGGTTTCTGCGGCCTTTGCCCCGGATGCGCTGACCGCTTTCGCGGCGGCGGTGGTTCCGGCTGCGGCAGTGCCTGTACCCGCTACAGTGGCGACAGTTTTTGCGGTCGCTTCTGCGGCTGGTTTGGCGGCGGTGGTGATCGCTTTCTCTGTGGCCCTGGCGGCAGGTGCTGCGGTTTTCGCGGCCTGTGCTGCGGCTTTCTCAGTGGCGACGGCGGCGGCTTTTTCCGGCAGTTGCGCAGCGGCAGTGGTCGTCAGTGCGCCGGTCGCGGCCACGCCACCAGCAACCTTGACCGCCTTGCCGCCCAGGATCGCTTTCAGCTTGCCGCCCGGTGCTTTAGTGGTCGGTGCCTTGCCCGGTGTTTTGCCCGGCTTTCCTGCCTTCTCCGGGCTGGATTTTGAGCGGCTCTTGTCGGTCTGTGGTCCATCAGTCTGGCCGGATTTACCCGGACGTTTGCCCTTCTCGCCGTCGGTGCGCGAGCTGGTGCCGCCCTTACCCTTGTCAGCGCCACGGTTGCGGCTGGCGTCCTTCCCGTTGCGCGCATTGCGCCCACTGCGGCCATTGCGCCCGGACAGACGCCGACG
>OIER01000379.1_pt1 | contig 34852 bp, 30 predicted proteins | sample 1581801 | NCBI WGS metagenome assembly OIER01 (sample SAMN03281006, study PRJEB24777) | human gut metagenome | isolation source: fecal sample PR165 from 1 month old male Malay infant, vaginally delivered... | reverse complement strand
CGCACGCAGGCGCTGGCGGATTATCTCGCCGCACAGGGAACCGACGTGACCATCGCCTGGCATCCCGGCGGGCATGAAATCCAGCAGAGCGAGATTGGCGCGATCCAGGAATTCCTCGCCCGCTAAACAAAAAGCCGGCCAAAGGGCCGGCTTTTCCATTCAGGCGGAGAACCGCAGCGACACGGGAATGATCCGCATCGCCCGCGACGAGCGGCGGCCTTTCGGCGTCAGCAGGCCCTTGGCGCCATCCAGATGCCCCGGCTTCAATTCAAGCGCGAGGAAGCGGCGGCGTTCGACCGGACCCGGCATGGCCAGCCCTGCCGTCTTCGCGCCGGTGAAACCGAAGCGTTCGTAATATTCGGGATCGCCGACCAGGATGATGGCGCCGTGGCCGAGCCGGGTGGCTTCCTTGATCGCATGGCGCATCAGCGCCGAACCGATGCCGAGATCCTTCGATGCGGGATCCACGGCAAGCGGTCCGAGCAGCAGCGCGCGCACGCCCTTGCCCGCGGCGTCATGGCCGGCCTGGATGTCCCAGAGCCGGACCGTGCCGAGCAGCGCACCGCCCGCGCCGCGTGCGGAAAAGGCAAGGCCTTCCGACGGCAGACGGCCGCGGCGCAGCTTTTCCGACGACTTGCGGCGGCGGCCCTCGCCCATGGCGCGGTCGAGCAAATCTTCGCGGGCCTTTTCGTCCTGCGGCAGTTCGTTGACGATGGTATAGGCACCCGCGCCGGCGAAATACAGGCCGTCGGGTACCAGGTTCTGTTCGATGTTTTCTGCTGCGTCCATTGTCTCGACCAATCGTGTCATGTGCGTGTCACCGCTGCCCGGCGCGTTGCCGGGCAGAACGTTTCAACCGGGCTTGAAGCCGGTTTAGATGACGTATGATCGGAGTGGTTCGAAGCCGTTGAAGGCCACCGCGGAATAGGTCGTGGTGTAGGCGCCTGTTCCCTCGATCAGCACCTCATCGCCGATGGTCAGCGAAATGGGGAGCGGATAGGGGTTCTTTTCGTACATCACGTCAGCGGAGTCGCAGGTCGGACCGGCCAGCACGCAGGGTTCGCTGCGATCGCCATCCCGCGGGGTGGTGATCTGGTAGCGAATGGCTTCGTCCATGGTCTCTGCCAGGCCGCCGAACTTGCCGATGTCGAGATAGACCCAGCGGACATTGTCGTTATCGGCCTTCTTGGAAACCAGCACGACTTCCGCCTTGATGACACCGGCATTGCCGACCATGCCGCGGCCGGGCTCAATGATGGTCTCGGGCAGGCGGTTGCCGAAATGCTTGCTCAGCGACTGGAAGATCGCCTGGCCATAGGCCTGTGCGGTCGGCACGTCCTTGAGGTAACGGGTCGGGAAACCGCCGCCCATGTTGACCATCTTCAGCGTGATGCCTTCCTTGGCCAGCGCGTCGAAAACCTGCTTGGCATCGCCCAGGGCACGGTCCCAGGCAGCCAGGTCCGTCTGCTGCGAACCGACATGGAACGACACGCCGTAGGATTCGAGGCCGAGCTTCTGCGCCGCGCGCAGCACGTCGACGGCCATGGCCGGCACGCAGCCGAACTTGCGCGACAGCGGCCATTCGGCGCCGGCACCATCGGTCAGGACACGGCAGAACACCCGGGCGCCGGGAGCGGCACGGGCGACCTTTTCGACTTCTTCGACGCAGTCGACGGCGAACAGGCGGATGCCGAGCTCGAAGGCGCGGGCAATGTCCCGCTCCTTCTTGATGGTGTTGCCGAAGGAAATGCGGTCAGCCGATGCACCGGCATCGAGCGCCATTTCGACTTCCGCAACCGACGCGGTGTCGAAGTTCGAGCCAAGCGAAGCCAAGAGGCGCAGGATTTCCGGCGCAGGGTTGGCTTTCACGGCATAGAAAATCTTCGAGTCCGGCAAGGCCATCTCGAAATTATGGAAATTTTCGCGCACGACTTCGAGGTCGAGCACCATGCAAGGGCCATTCGGGCGTCGGGTATTGATGAAATCGAGAATGCGCTGTGTAGCCATCTTGGGTCTCCAATCGTGACGGCACTTCCGGCCGCCTCAACAAGTCGCGATCGCAGGGGTTTCTCCCCCGTATGACCGCCAGGACAAAGTGCGTGAATCCATCTCGCGCGAAGCCAGCCTTTGGAGATGCTGGAAACACGGACAAGTTCATGCGGCGATGGATCTACGCTAAGCCAGCGTTGATCCGCTTTGTCTGCCTTGGTTTGGATGATGCCATCCGCACTACCGGCAATGAAGGTGTGCCTCTTCAGTAATTCCGGCTTATGGACAGCCGAAAGACACCAGAAAGGCCCGCACCGTCGTTGCTTCAAGATGTCCTCAGTCTGGCAGTAGGCCGTCAAACTGACTGGAGGGGTTAGTTCCAGGTACCATACCGTTTCTTCACCATAATGAAGATCGGCGGACACCCATGGGGCACGTGCGACTTTGGGCAAGGGCGATATAAGTCCAAACTTGTGTCCAATCAATGACAAATCTCGCATCTGCGAATTTTTTTTATTCATTGAACAAAGGGGGCCAAATCACATAGAATCATTGAACGATGAGCACGATTTCGCCCCTGAATGCCCTGCTGAATCTGCCTTTTCAGGCCTTTCCATCCGTGGAGGGCCCGCTGAGCGGCTGTACACTCGCCGTCAAGGATATCTTCGATGTGGCCGGTTTGCCGACGCAATGCGGCAATCCGGCGAAAAATCACGAATCAGCCGCAAGTATTACCGCGCCGTCGGTGCAGAAACTGCTGGATTCGGGCGCCCGTTTCATCGGCAAGACGCAGACTGACGAGCTGGCGTTTTCGCTGATGGGGCAGAACAGCCACTACCCCTTTCCGGTCAACCCGAGGGCGCCGGACCGGGTAACCGGCGGATCGTCGTCCGGTTCCGCCTCGGCCGTGGCCGGCGGACTGGCCGACATCGCCACCGGATCGGATACCGGCGGCTCGATCCGCGCCCCGGCGAGCTTCTGCGGACTGATCGGCCTGCGCACGACCCACGGCCGCATATCGCTTGCCGGCACCATGCCGCTTGCCCCCTCGCTCGACACGTTCGGCTGGTTCGCCCGCGACAGGGACCTCTACGGCAAAGTCGGCGCGGTCCTGCTCGGACCGGACGCGGAAAATTTCAAGCTCAACCGCCCGCTGTTCATCCCGCTGCTCGAACACTACCTGCTCGGCGAGGCGGAGGATGCGGCCTTCCGCGCCATGTACCGGCATGTCGCCGCCCATCTCGGCCACGCCAAGTCCGCCCGCCAGTCCACAGCCTCCATGGACGATCTCTATCTGTGCTTCCGGCAGATCCAGGGGTTCGAGGCCTGGGCAAGCCATGGCGCCTGGATATCGGCAGGGGATCGCAAGCTTGGCCCCGGCGTCAAGGATCGCTTCGACTATGGCGCGACCATCGACGGCGCGACCTATGAGGCACAGACCCGGCGCCGCGATCTCTTCCGCCGCGAACTTGCCGATGTGCTTGGGGATGACGGCGTCATGGTCCTGCCGACCGTTCCGGGTGCCGCGCCCATGGTGAGCTCGCCCTTCGACGAACTGCAGACCTACCGGGAACGCGCCCTGCACCTGCTCTGCCTGTCCGTCCTTTCGGGCTTTCCGCAAATCACCTTGCCGCTCGGCGCGGTGCACGGCGCACCCTTCGGCATTTCCCTGCTTGGCCCCAAGGGCAGCGACAGCGCCCTCATCCGGCTTGGCAGCGCCATCCTGTCCGCCGCGGAAGGAAACCACTGACATGGACACACTCACCCGGATGCGGGCCTATATCGATGTGGTGGAGGCGGAAGGGTTTTCCGCCGCAGCCCGGAAGATCGGCCGCTCCAAGGCGCTGTTGTCCAAATATGTGCGGGAGCTGGAGGACGAGCTTGGCGCGCTGCTGCTCAACCGCACCACCCGGCAATTCTCGCTGACCGAAGCCGGGCACACCTATTACCAGCGCGCCAGCGAAATCCTGCGCGAGGTGGAAAGCCTGCAGGAAACGGTGCGTGAATCGAGCAGCGACATCAAGGGCCGCATCAAGATATCGGCGCCGCGCACCTTCGCCGATGCGGATATCGGCCAATGCCTGATCGACTTCTGCATCGCGCAGCCGGATATCATTCTCGACGTGCGCCTCGATGACCGGTTCGTCGACCTGGTCGAGGAGGGTTTCGATCTTGCCATCCGCATCACCCGGCTGCAGGATTCCTCGCTCATCGCCAAGCGCATCGCCCCCTTCGGCACGCTGCTGTGCGCCTCTCCCGATCTGATCGAGCGGGTCGGGCGTCCGACCCGCCCCGAACAGCTGGCGTCCCTGCCCTGCATCATCGATACCAACAACCGCTCGCGCAACAATTGGCAGTTTCTCAACGACAGCGGCCCGACGATTTCGGTTCAGGTATCCGGGCAGATGGAAATCAACAGCCCGCTGTCCACCCGCCGCGCCGTGCTGGCCGGGCTGGGGTTCGGCTCCATGCCGGATTTCATCGCCAGGCCGGATATCGAAAGCGGCAGGCTGGTCAGTGTGCTCGAGGAATTTTCGCTGCGCGATGGCGGAATTTATGCGGTTTACCCGCACCGCCGCTATCTCCCGGCGAAAGTGCGCGTGCTGGTTGACTATCTGGCAAAATGGTTCAAGGACAACCGCAGGGCGTGAATATGTTATATCGTCCCAATTTCGACACGTTCGGAATGTCCTTTGCGCTCATGTTACAGGCGGAATAATGCACCAAAGATTCGCGATTTTCATCGCAACCCTCGCAGCAGGCATGATGATCGCCTCACCGGCGTATGTGCACCCGCATGTCTTCGCCGAAGCGCGTCTCGATGTCACCATCAATCCCGACGGAACCGTGCAGAAACTCGGCCATGTCTGGCGTTTCGACGATCTCTTTTCCAGCACCGTCCTCGTCGAATTCGATAAGAATGGCGACCTGAAGCTGGACGAGAAGGAACTGACCGACCTCGCAAACACGATCAACGCGTCGATTTCCGAATTCGACTATTTCCAGACCGTGACGCTCGACAACAAGAAGGTCGTCATGGCGCCGCCGGAGCATCTGATCGCGGATTTCCAGAACAACCAGCTGCTGATCATCTTCGAGAGCAAGCCAAAGCAACCGCTGAAGCTCGGCAAGGTCACCAGTTTCGGCGTCTATGATCCGACGTTCTACACCGCGATCGACTACGTCAATGACAGCGATATTCATGTCACCGGCCTGCCCGCCAACTGCAAATCCAAGGTGGTGCGGCCCAATCCGGACGAGGCGATTGCCGCCAACCAGGCGACGCTGACCGATTCTTTCTTCAACGACCCATCCGGGACCAACATGTCGAAAATCTTTGCGACCAAGCTGGAAATCGACTGCCCGGCAAAAGGATAAGATGATGCGGAAAACAACCCTCGTTTGTGCCCTGATTCTCGCAGCGCTGTTTGGCGGCCACGCATGGGCGCAGACCTCGTCGCTCGGTATCGGTTCGAACGAGGTGGCGATGCAGCCGACCGGGCCTTTCGCTGAAATCATCCTCTGGATCAACATCCAGCAGCGCAATTTCTATCTCGCCATGACCCATGCGCTCAAAGCCATGCGCGAGGACCCCTGGCAGGCCTCTGTGCTTGTTGGCCTCTCCTTCCTCTACGGCATCCTGCATGCAGTCGGCCCAGGGCACGGCAAGGCGGTGATCTCCTCCTACATGCTCGCCAACGAGACCACGCTGAAGCGCGGCATCCTGTTGTCCTTCGCCTCGTCCATGCTGCAGGCCATCACCGCGCTGTTCATCGTCGGCCTTGCCTGGCTCGTGCTGCGCGGCACCACCGTGTCGATGAACGACGCAGCCCGCTACATGGAGATCGCCAGCTTTGTCCTGATCATCGCCTTCGGCCTGTCGCTGCTCTGGCGCAAGCTGCCGCTCCTGTTCGGCCCGCGCGTCGCCCATCTCATGCCGGAAAAGCACGATCACGGTTCGGTCCTGACTGACCACCACCACGATCATCATCACAGCCATGACGACGACTGCGGCTGCGGGCATGACCATCACGATCATGGCCACCACGATCACGCGGCGCATGCGCATGATCACACCCACCACACGCATGATCATCACGATCACCATCATGCGGCGGGAGAAGTCTGCGCCACCTGCGGGCATTCCCATGCGCCCGATCCGGCGATGCTCGGCGGCGAGTTCAACTGGAAGACCGCATGGTCGGCCATCGTTGCGGTGGGCCTGCGCCCCTGTTCCGGCGCGCTGATCGTGCTGACATTCTCGCTGCTGAACGGGCTGATGCTCGGCGGCGTGCTCTCGGTCTTCGCCATGGCCTTCGGCACCTTCATCACCGTGGCGGTGCTGGCGACGCTGGCGGGGACGGCCAAGAATGTTTCCCCGGGGATTTCCCGGGGCGGCGCGCGTTCAAACCGCGGTCAGAACACCATCGAAGTCGGCGGTGCGCTGTTCATCGTGCTGGTCGGCGTGCTGCTGCTGACGGCGGCGCTGCGTTTTTAAAGGAAAGGCTTTAGTCCTTGCGGCGCTGGCTCCTGCCACGCAACCAGAACACCAGAAAAAAACCGACCACAAAGACAGCGGCAAAAATGCCTGCCAGCACCGGCGAGCGGGCACCCAGCGCGATCATCATGTTGGGCATGTAGAACGCGGCAAACCCGAAACCAAGCATGATACAGGCTGCGGCGATGGCAGCATTGCGGCTTTTGGGATCACTCACGGTCATTGTCTTTCCTGGGGCACAACTGTCGCAGCCTTTTTAGCCCCGTTGCGCCCGAACGCAAGCTCTAACCCGCGCGGAAATCCTCAAGCCGCCTGATCTGCAACCCGTCCGCATCGAAATTGTCCGGCGACAGCCATGCCTGATAGGCGGCTTTCAGCGCCGGCCATTCGCTGTCGATGATCGAATACCACGCGGTGTCGCGATTCTCACCCTTCTGCACCATGTGCTGGCGGAAAACACCCTCGAAGGTGAAGCCGAAACGCTCGGCCGCCCGCTTGGACGGCTCATTGGCATTGTTGCATTTCCATTCGTAGCGGCGATAGCCGAGCGTATCGAAGATATAGGAGGCGAAGAGATACTGCGCCTCGGTAGCCGCCGGTTTGCGGGAGATCAGCGGTCCCCAGTAGATGTTGCCGATTTCGATGACGCCGAACGTCGGGTCGATCCGCATCAGGGTCTGCCGACCCGCCACCTCACCGGAGGCCTTGTCGATGACGGCAAAGAACAGCGGATCCTTGCTGGCCGAAACCTTTTCCAGCCACGCGTCGAATGCCGGGCGGTCGCCCGCCGGCGTTTCGAACAGATAGCGGAAACGGTCGGCCGCATCCGCAACGCTCGATGCCTCGTAGAGCCCGTCGCCATGCCTGGCGGCGTCCAGCGGCTCAAGGGTGACGTATCGCCCCTCGATGGCTTCGCGGGCGGGCAGAGGGCGCGGTGTCCAGTCTTTGAGATCAGTCATGCTAGAGCCTGTTTTGCATATGAGTATTTGACTCCATACAATCGGAACCGCACAAAGCAGAAGACATAAATTGTATGTGAGACAAGATAATGCTGCGTACCATCTCCGGTTTCGACCGTATCGGTGAAGAAAATGCCTTCGCTGTTCTCGCCCGCGCCACAGCCCTCGCCGCACAGGGCAAGGACATCATCAATCTCGGCATCGGCCAGCCGGATTTCAAAACACCCGCCCATATCGTCGAAGCCGCCATCAAGGCGCTCAGGGACGGCCACCATGGCTATACGCCGGCAACGGGGCTGCTTGCCGCCCGCGAGGCCGTGGTGCGCCGCACGCTGACCACAACAGGCGTCGAGGTCTCGCCGGAGAATGTCATTATTGTCCCCGGCGGCAAGGTGACCATGTTCGCCGCCATCCTGATTTTCGGTGAACCCGGCGCGGAAATCCTCTATCCCGATCCCGGCTTCCCGATCTATCGCTCGATGATCGAATTCACCGGCGCCACCCCGGTTCCCGTGCCGATCCGCGAGGAGAATGCATTTGCCTTCTCGGCTGAGGAGACGCTTGCGCTGATCACGCCCAAGACGCGGCTGCTGATCCTCAATTCACCCGCCAACCCGACAGGCGGTGTCACCCCGAAGGCCGAAATTGAAAAACTGGTCAAGGGACTGGAGGCGCATCCGCATGTCGCCATCATGTCCGACGAGATCTACGACGTGATGACCTATGACGGCGAGGAACATTGCTCGCTCCTGACCTTCCCGTCGATCCGCGACCGGCTGATCGTGCTCAACGGCTGGTCCAAGACATGGGCGATGACCGGCTGGCGCATGGGCTGGTCGATCTGGCCGGACAGCCTTTATGACAAGGTGCGCAAGCTCGCCGTCAATTGCTGGTCCTGCGTCAACGCCCCCAGCCAATATGCCGGCATCGCCGCCATTGACGGGCCGCAGGACGATGTCGAGAAGATGTGCCGGGCCTTCGACAGCCGCCGCAAAATCGTCGTCGATGGTCTCAACAGCCTGCCCGGCATCAGCTGTGCCACGCCGAAGGGCGCGTTCTATGCTTTTCCCAACATCAAGCAGACGGGATGGCCGGCCAAGCAGTTGGCGGCGGCCTTGCTGGATGAAGCCGGTGTGGCGCTGATCGGTGGCCCCGATTTCGGCATTCTCGGCGAGGGCTATATCCGCCTCTCCTACGCCAATTCGGAGGAAAACATCCTGCGCGCCATCGAACGCATCGAACGGTTCCTCGCGAAGTAACGGATCAGCCGCGCAGCACGCCGCGATCCACCGATGCGGCTTTCACCAGGGCGAAAACATTCTCGCCCTGCTTGAGTGCAAGTTCGCTCGCCGATTTGCGCGTCAGCCGCGCAACGATGGTCTGGCCGCCAATGTCGAGCGTCAGGTCGCAGTCCGGCCCGTCATTGCCGGCGATAACGGTAATTTTTGCCGGCAGGATGTTGCGCACGCTGATCGACTGCGGCAGTGCGCGGGCAATCGAGACATCCCTCGCCCTTATCCGCAGCCGCAGCTTTGTTCCGGCGGCAAAGCCGAGCCTGGCGATCTGGAACGGCTGGCCGCCGATGTCGAGGGATGTCAGCCCGAAAGCCTCGTCGCTTGCCGTGACCACGCCCGTCACCAGAGCCCCGGCATCGTCATGGCTGCCGAGTCGCGAAAAGATCGCCTCGGCCGGTCCGCTCGCCGTGACCCGGCCGGCCTGCAGAAGCACGATCTCGTCGGCGAGCCGCGCCACCTCGTCGATCTCGTGGCTGACATAGAGGATCGGCAATCCGGTTTCATCGCGCAGGGTTTCAAGGAAAGGCAGGATTTCCTGGCGGCGGGAATGATCGAGAGACGACAGCGGCTCATCCATCAGCAGCAGTGCCGGATTGGACAACAGGGCCCGCCCGATCGCCACGCGCTGGCGCTCGCCGCCGGACAGCAGTGCCGGTGCGCGCTGCTGCAGATGCTCAAGGCCGAGAAGCGCCACCACCCGGTCATAGGACAGGCCCGCGCTGCGCCGCCCCGCCCAGTGCGCATAGGTCAGGTTGTTCTTGACCGAAAGATGCGGAAACAGCCGCGCATCCTGGAAGACATAACCGATCCGGCGCTGTTCCGGCGGCAGATGGATACCCCTGGCGCTGTCGAACAGCACATGATCCCGGATGGCGATCCGGCCCTTGGCCGGGCGCGTCACCCCGGCGATCATTTTCAGCAGCGTCGTCTTGCCCGCACCGGATTCGCCGAACAGCGCTGTGACGCCGCCGCCTGCCGTAAACGCGGCAGCGACGGGGAATGTCCCGACCTGCCCTTCAACGGAAACAATCAGCGTCTCGCTCATGCCCGCCCTCCGCTGAGGCGCCGCTGCAGCCATTCGGATGCAACCACCGCGATAATTGAAATCACCACCGAAACCAGGATCAACCGCAGCGCGGCCACATCGCCATTCGGGCTCTGCAGCAGCGAATAGATGGCAAGCGACAGGGTCTGTGTTTCACCCGGAATATTGGACACAAAAGTGATCGTCGCGCCGAATTCACCCAGCGCCTTGGCAAAGCCCAGCACCGCCCCGGCCAGAATGCCCGGCAGCAGGAGCGGCAGCGTTACCGTCAGAAACACCACGATGCGCCCGGCGCCGAGCGAGCGCGCCGCCTCCTCAAGGCCGCGATCAAGGCTTTCAATGGAAAGGCGCATCGGCCGCACCAGCAGGGGAAAGGCCATGACGCCCGCCGCCAGCGCCGCACCGGTCCAGCGGAAGGAAAAGGTCAGCCCGAACACGTCATTGAAAAAGCCGCCCAGCATGCCGCGCGCGCCGAACCACACCAGCAGGAGATAGCCGGTGACCACGGGCGGAATGACCAGCGGCATGGTGATCAGCGCCTGCAACAGGCTTTTGCCCCAGAAGGAAAAGCGCGCCAGAATCCAGGCGAAAACGAAGGCAAAGGGCAGAGCGACGAGGATCGCGACCAGCGCGACCCTCAGCGACAGAAGAACGATGGCCCATTCTGTCTCACCCAACACTGTCAGCCTGCCTTGTCAGATGCGCCGACGAAGCCTTTCGACTTGATGATGTCCTGGCCTTCATCGCTGGCGAGGAAATCAAGGAATGCCTTGCCTTCGGCCGAAGGCTCCTTGCCGACCAGCGCAGCCGGATAGAGGATGGGCTTATGGGTCGAACCGGCGAAACGATAGGCTTCGATCAGTTCGGGCGCAGCCGTATGGTCCGAGGCATAGACAATGGCGGAATTCGCCTCGCCGCGGCGCACGAATTCCAGCGCCGCGCGCACGTTCTCGGTAAAAACGGCGTTCTTGGCGACATCGTCCCACACTTTCAATGTTTCCAGTGCGCTCTTGCCATATTTGCCGGCGGGCACGTTGCTGGGATCGCCCATGGCAAAGCGTCCGGCCTTCAGGATGGTTGCCGCATCGCCCTTGTCCGCCTTGGTGAGGATCACCAATGCATTGCCCGCAACGATCTTGCGCGACGGCTTGTCGATGAGATTGCGCTGCTCGAGATAGTCCATCCAGTCGAGATCGGCTGAAATGAAGATGTTCGCGGGCGCGCCCTGCTCGATCTGCTTGGCCAGCACCGACGATGCGGCGAAGGAGGAGGTCACTTTCGTGCCGGTCTTTGCTTCAAACTTCGCAGCCGCCGTTTCGACCACTTCCTTCATGCTCGCCGCAGCAAACACCGTTACCTTTTCGGCGGCAGAGGCACCGTTGACACCTGCCATCGCCGCCAGAACCATAAAGCCCAGAATGAGAATTTTTTTCATGAGGTCCACCCCTGTCCATGAATCCATGGCGGTCTCACACCGGCCATGCATCCAGTTGCATACATAGAGACATGATGGTGGGTCCGAACAAAGCGCGCGCGACCCGGACGCTCTCAAAACCCTTGACGCAATGGCAGCCATCGACACTGCCCGGACGTCCTGACGAACCCTCGGCCCCGAGTCAGAACGCGTCAAACTAGACTGGAGTCGTTTGTCTTGTCGAGAGCAAAACACCCGCCTGTCGGGGCGGGTGTCTTCCATGCCGGTTCGATCGCGGTTACGCCTGCGGCGCGGGCGTTTTCACATTGGCCACAGTGGCCTCGATATGATCGATGAGATTGTCAGGCAGTTTCAGGCGTCCGGCCAGGAGATCGAGATAGCCGCGTTCCGCGCGGGTCTTGGCCTCGATGGCAAGGCGCGATGCCGTGTAGAGTTCGACCTTCTGCGCATCGGTGGCGGCGGCGGCAACCAGCGCGTCGACATTGACGGGGGCGTTCAGCTCCGTGGCCAGGAATTCCTGCGTGTCGCTGTTCATGCCGGAAAGCGAGAGCTTTTCGGCAATGCGTGCTCGCTCTGCCTCATCCACATGGCCATCGGCCCGGGCAGCGGCAATCATGGCGCGCACCAGCACCAGCGCGAACTCATGCTCGCCCTGCGGCGCCGTTGCCGGATGGAAGCTTGAATCGTCGGGCGGCGGCAGCAGGTCCGGCTCCCCGGCCTTTGCCGTTTCGGCCGGTGCATTGCCCGACTGGTAATTCTGATAGGCCTTGTAGGCGAGCCCTGCCACCGCAGCGAGGCCGCCGAGCTTCAGCGCACCGCCGGCGATGTCGCGGCCCGTGCCTGTGCCTAGCAGCACAGCGGCCAGAGCGCCGGCAGCCAGCGGATTGTCCTTGGCCATCTGTGTTGCCTTGCCGGCCGTATCTCGAACGGAAGTTCCAGTTCCGGGAATACTGCTTCCCAGAAAATCATCAAGAATCTTCTTCGGGTCGAACATGCAAATCTCCTCATGGCTGCACGGATGCGTCCCGACCTAGTTAGGGTCGGCATCACGTCATTGCAATGACAGATGGATTTTTTGTGATCAGGAGCCGATATGGTGCTTTTCGCCGCGCAGTTTGGCGAGTTTCACCTGTTTTTGCCGTTCGGCAAAGCGGGCACGGTCGGCGTCCGTCCGCTCGTGATAGCATTTCGGGCAGGAAATGCCTTCCGCGAACAGCGGGGACAATTTGTCCTCCGGCGCAATCGGATTGCGGCAGGCGTGGCATAGCTCCGCCGCCCCTTCCACCAGGCCATGACCGACCGAGACGCGCTCGTCGAAGACAAAACATTCGCCTTCCCAGCGGCTTTCGGCGGCGGGCACGTCCTCGAGATATTTGAGGATGCCGCCCTTCAGGTGGAACACATCGTCGAAGCCCAGCCCCTTGACGAAGGCCGTTGCCTTCTCGCAGCGGATACCGCCGGTGCAGAACATGGCGATCTTCTTGCCTTCCAGTTCGTCCCGGTGGTTTTCCACCCATTGCGGGAACTCGCGGAACGTCTTTGTCTGCGGATCGACCGCATTGGCAAAGGTGCCGATCGCCGTTTCATAATCATTGCGCGTATCGATGACGATCGTACCCGGATCGGAAATCAGGGCGTTCCACTCCTGCGCCGGGACATAGGTGCCGACGCTCTGGAGCGGGTCGATATCCTCGACGCCCATGGTGACGATTTCCTTTTTCAGCCGCACCTTCATGCGCTTGAACGGCATTTCGCTCGCGTGGGAAAATTTCAGTTCCATGCCGGCAATGGCCGGCTCCGCTTCAAGGAACGCGACCAGCCTGTCAATGGCTTCGGGCGTGCCGGCCACGGTGCCGTTGATGCCTTCGGCCGCCAGCAGCAGCGTGCCCTTGATGCCCGACCCGCAGCACAGCTGCGCCAGCGGCTCCTGCAACGCCTGGTAATGTTCCAGTCGGGCAAAACGGTAGAGTGCTGCCACTTTGAAGGGCAAGTTTGCTGTGTGATCGGTCATGATCCCCTGCAACTACTGCTCCTAAGCGATGATTTCAAGAGATTTGCAGCGTTTACTTATCCATCGCGCCCCAAGGCCCCGGATAATCCCTGGTGAACAGGTACAATTCCCGAGGGACTGAGAATATGTTTTCACAACAGGATATACGCGACATCCGCGACGAGGCGCAGCAGGCCGGGATCGAACCGGCGGTGCTGCTTGCGGTCGCCGAGGTGGAAAGCGGCGGCGTCTGCCTTTACCGGATCGATGGGCGCAGCGAACCGCCCATCCGCTTCGAGGGGCACTATTTCGACCAGCGTCTCTCTGGCGCCCAGCGGCAGGTCGCCCGCAGCCGGGGTCTTGCCAACCCTGCCGCCGGAGCGGTCCGCAATCCCGCATCCCAGGCGGCGCGCTGGCAGCTGCTGGAGGCAGCCATCGCCATCGACCGGCAGGCGGCGCTTGAATCCGTATCCTGGGGGATCGGCCAGGTCATGGGCGCGCACTGGAAATGCCTTGGCCATGACAGCGTCGAGGCGCTCGCCGCCGAGGCGCGCGCTTCCCTCAAGGGGCAGCTTCGTCTGATGATCCGCTTCATCGCGCACAACAACCTCATGCCCGCCCTGGTACGGCACGACTGGAAGAGCTTTGCCCGTGCCTATAATGGTCCAAAGTTCACACAGAACCGCTATGATGCCAAACTGGCCCTCGCCTGGCGCCGTTTTGCCGCGGCGGAATCTCGCGGCACCACAGCAACCGGTGGACAAAGCGGCCCGGTATGACTAAATCGATTGAACCCATCAACAGCGGAGAGTTTGACATGGCCCAGAAGACCGATTTGCTATTACCCGTTCTGAAGGGCCAGCCGGTTATCCCGGTCATTCTCGTCCACGATGTCGCCCATGCGGTGCCTCTGGCCCGTGCGCTGGCCGCCGGTGGCCTTCCGGCGATCGAGATCACCCTGCGCACGCCCGCCGCGCTCGACGCCATCCGCGCCGTTGCCAATGAGGTGCCCGAGGCCATCGTCGGCGCCGGGACCATTCTCAATGCGCGCCAGTATGAAGAGGCCAGCGCCGCGGGATCGCGTTTCATCGTCAGCCCCGGCGCCACGCCGCAGCTGCTGAAGGCCGCCAGCGCCGGCAAGGTGCCTCTGCTTCCCGGTGCGATCACACCGGCGGAAATCATGGCCCTGCGCGAAGAAGGCTACACCATGCTGAAATTCTTCCCGGCCGAGCAGGCAGGCGGGGCGTCCTTCCTCAAATCCCTGTCGTCACCCTTTGCCGGTATCCAGTTCTGCCCGACCGGCGGCATCGGTGCTGGCAACGCCAAGACCTATCTCGATCTGCCGAACGTCGTCTGCGTCGGCGGTTCCTGGGTTGCCCCGGAAAATCTGGTTCAGGCCGGGAAGTGGGACGACATCACCAAGCTCGCCGCCGAGGCCGCCAAACTGGCGAAAGCATAAAGCATCGTTCACCGGCATATGAAAAAGGGCGGCTCCGCAAGGGCCGCCCTTTTGTTTGACCCGCGAACGGGCGATCAGTTGGTTGCGGTGAACTTCGCAATCGACAGGAAAGTCACAGCCTTGCCCGTGAACTTGTTGGTGTCGGCCACCGGCAGCGCCTGCTGGAAGCCTGCCGTATACACCGTCGTCGGCGCAGTGCGCATGGCTTCGTTGCGCAGGACAGCCGGTTCGACGTTCGGCGATGTCTCGGCGACCTGCTGGCTGGACAGCGCCCGGTCCGGCACTTCCGAGGCAACCTGAATAGCCTTGGCGCCCTGGTTCTTGGCCGTCTGGCGGCGCGGCTTCGAGGTCTTGCCCGTGGTGATCACACCGCTGTCGAGCATGGCAACCGGATCGGCCGAACCGCCCGCATCCAGCATGGTGCGGCGCAGCGACGGCTGAGGCTCAGCCGATGCCAGCTGCGTGTTCTGTGTCGGCGCAGGCTTGTTGCGGACGACGCGGCCGCCCGTGGTTGCCGGCGCTGTCGGCATGGCCTGGGCCGGTTGGGCCACGGCAACGGCCGGTGCCTTGGCATGGGCGGCATCGGACTGCTTGATGATTGTTTCCAGATCTTCGTTCGGAACCGGAATGACATCATGTTCCGACGCAGCGGCGACCTGTGCCTGCGCGGGCGGCATGGCCGGGCGCGGGTTCGGCACGACCGAGGCCACCATCATGTCGGTGCGCTTGGGACCGGACTGCGGCTTGTCGAAGGGAACGGGAACCAGCGCATTGACCATTTCCGGCTGGGCCGGTGCGGGCTCATTGGCCGGGGTGTTCACATTGGCGGCGATCATGTCACGGATCGCACCGGCGCTGTCGGTCGGACGCGGCGTCGGCAGGGCTGCGACAACGGTCGACTGATCCTCGGCGAGCGCGTTCAAGGTGGCCGGGGCGCCCGCTTCAGGCGTCGGCGCATAATCCGGACGGCGCAGCGGCACGGGAACGGCAAAGGCGAGCGCGGCATTGTCTTCCGGCGAGGCTTCGACCGGTGTTTCAGGCCGCGGCGCTGTCAAAGGCGCAGGCGCATTGCGGGTCGGCAGAGCCGGTGCAGCGGCCGCCGCCGGCGCTGCTGCAGGGGCGGATTGTCCGACCGCCACGCCCGGCAACGATGTTGCACCGCCGCCCTCGTCATCATCCGATGCAGCCGGTCGTGCGACACGGGCTACGCTGCGCGACGGGGTCGGCGCGGAGGCCACGGCAACACTGCCTTCGCTGGAATCCTCCTCGTCGTCGGCACCGCCGCCGCCAAAGAGCATGCCGAACAGGGTCTTGCCGCGACGGCCGGAGCTGGAGGAATTGCTGGCAACCTGAACGGAACCGCCGCTGCGCTTGCGCGATTCATAGGCGGCAACGGCCTGTTCATAGCCGGGCAGCGGCTTGCCATCCGCGGGGATGTGCATCGTCTTGCCATCGGGGAACACGGCCAGCAGTTCGCGGCGGCTCATGCGCGGCCACATGCGGACATTGCCCACATCCGTGTGGACGAAAGGCGAGCCGGATGTCGGGTAATAGCCGACGCCGCCAGCCTGGAATTTCAGCGCGGTCACGCGCAGGGTCGAGAGTTTCACGCCGGGAAGATACCAGTCCATCGCCTTGCCGAGCATGTGCTGGCTTTTCTGGGCGACGCCCCGGCTGCGCGAGCGCAGCATCGAATTGGTGGCCGGAGAGCGGTAGGCGGAAACCACATGGATATAATCGGAGCCGCCGACAGCCTGATAGACCTGCCAGACCAGATCGAACAGGCGGGGGTCCATGTTCGTCGGTTCGTTGCGGCGCCAGTCGCGCAGGAAGCGGTTGAGCTTGTTCAGGCCGTCCTGCTGATAGCGTCCATTCTTCTTGAACGTGATTTCCGCACGTTCCTTCGTATGGATGAAATAGAGCTTGAGCGTGCGTGTCTCAGCGGAAGCCTGTGCCGATGCAAACAGCATCGAGCCGAAGACCATGAGGAACACAAACCAGCTGGCGCGTACAAAAGAACCTGCCGTCGATTTGCCGTTCTGTGCATGAATCATGTTTGACAATGTCGTCCCAACCTTGACCGTTTTTTCCAGTCCCCGAATATCTGGATTATCCGATTTAATGGTTAATGGTCACTTATTGAAGAACAAATACGTTGAGAGCATGGCAAAAACCCAGACGCGAAAAGCTGATTCAAGACATGGTCAACGGGTGGTTAACAGCACCATTAAGACCTTTTGGCGTGAGAATCCACCCTTCTTAGGTCTTACGCACGCACGTTTTGTAAACGCGGAATACGCAACTGGAACAATCGCCAATGGACTTTTAAGCTTTCGCTCGCCGAAACTATCCCTCATGATTCGCGTTTGAACAAGCGCTTGATTGCCAAAAAACGGTGCCAAAATGAAATTCGAAATCACGAACCACATGCCTTCCGGAAAGTCCGGCGCTGCCGCCGCCAAGGCGGAACAGACCGCTCTCGGCGTCCTGCCCGAGTGGAACCTTGCCGATCTCTATCCCTCGGCGGACAGCACCGAACTCAAGACGGACCTGCAAAAGGCCGATGCGCTGGCCGTGCTCTTCGCCAATCGCTGGAAGGGCAATCTGGCCGCCGAAGCCGCCAAGCCGATGGGCGGCACCTTTGCCGAAGCGATCCGCGAATTCGAAGCGCTGGAAGAACTGATCGGCAAGATCGTCTCCTATGCCGGGCTGGTCTATGCGGGCGATACCTCCGATCCGAAGCGCGCCAAGCTCTATGGCGACATCCAGGAAAAGATGACCAATGCCAGCGCGCACCTGATCTTCTTCAGCCTCGAACTCAACCGCATCGACGATGCGGTGATCGAAAGGGCGATGGACGGCAATCCCGCCATCGGCCATTACCGGCCCTGGCTGGTCGACCTGCGCAAGGACAAGCCCTACCAGCTCGATGACAAGATCGAACAGCTGTTCCATGAGAAGTCGATCACCGGGCGCGGCGCCTGGAACCGCCTGTTCGACGAAACCATGACGGCACTGCGCTTTGATGTCGACGGCGAGGACCTTGCGCTCGAACCGACGCTCAACATGCTGCAGGACGCCGACGGAACCGTGCGCAAGAAGGCATCCGACGCCCTGGCAAAGACATTCAAGGAAAATCTGCGCACCTTCACGCTGATCACCAATACCCTGGCCAAGGACAAGGAAATCTCCGATCGCTGGCGTGGTTTTCAGGATATTGCCGACAGCCGCCACCTGGCCAACCGCGTCGAGCGGGAGGTGGTGGACGCGCTGGCCGAGGCCGTGCAGGCGGCCTATCCGCGCCTGTCGCACCGCTATTACGCGCTGAAGGCCAAGTGGCTCGGCCTCGACTACCTCAACAACTGGGACCGCAACGCGCCCTTGCCGGAGACGCCGCAGGCGGTGATCCCGTGGACCGAGGCCAGGGACACCGTGCTGTCGGCTTATAACGGCTTTGCCCCGGAAATGGCCGATATCGCCCGCGCCTTCTTCGATAAGAACTGGATCGATGCGCCCACGCGCCCCGGCAAGTCGCCGGGCGCCTTCGCCCATCCGACCGTGCCCTCGGTCCATCCCTATGTGCTGCTCAACTACATGGGCAAGCCGCGTGACGTGATGACCCTTGCCCACGAACTCGGGCATGGCGTGCATCAGGTTCTGGCCGGTGATCAGGGTGCGCTGATGGCCTCAACACCGCTGACGCTCGCCGAAACCGCCTCCGTCTTCGGTGAAATGCTGACCTTCCGCTCGCTGCTGGAAAAAACCAGGGACAAGCGCGAACGCAAGGCCATGCTGGCACAGAAGGCCGAGGACATGATCAATACGGTCGTGCGCCAGATCGCCTTCTACCTGTTCGAGCGCCGGGTGCACACCGAGCGCGCCAATGGCGAACTGACCTCCGACCGCATCGGCGAGATCTGGCTGGATGTGCAGAAGGAAAGCCTCGGACCGGCAATCCGCTTCGGCTCCGGCTACGAGACCTTCTGGACCTATATTCCGCATTTCATCCATTCGCCGTTCTACGTCTATGCCTACGCGTTCGGCGATTGCCTGGTGAATTCGCTGTACGCGGTCTACCAGAATGCCGATGCGGGCTTTCAGCAAAAATATTTCGACATGCTGAAGGCCGGCGGCACAAAACACCATTCGGAGCTGCTGGCGCCGTTCGGCCTCGATGCCACCGACCCGGCGTTCTGGCAGAAGGGTCTTTCCGTCATCGAAGGCATCATCGACGAGTTGGAGGCGATGGACAACGCCGAATGAGTGCGCCTGCCCACACGCCCCCCGCCCATACGCCCCCCACTCATACGCCCTATGACGGTTCGGCGCAGCCCTTCACCATCGGGCTGCACCAGCTCGACCTGAAGGACTGGATCGAGATTGACGGCAATCTCGTTCCCTACCTCAGGGAAAAGCAACGGCTGTTCGGGCTGCACGCGGGGAAGATTTTCGTCGAGGAGCCCGGCACGCAGGATGCGCAAAAGGAAGTGCTCGACCTCTTGAGCGCACATCTCGCCGAGCACTATCCCGCGCTCTACCGCCGGAACGGCGGCACCATCGCGGTTACCGGCTGGGGCGAACAGGTTCCGCTCGGCGATGCCGGTTCGCCCTTTCTGCATCGCGCCGCCAATCTCGTGCAGGAAGACCTCGTCCTGATGCGCAAGGACGAACGGCGCGGCTGGCATCTGGCGGCGGCATCGCTGTCCTTCCCCTCCTCCTGGACCCTTCTGGAAAAGTTCGGCCGCTCCATGGAGGACATCCATGCGCCGGTGCCGGATTTCGGCGCAGGCACGCGCAATGCGGGCCTGATCAGCCGCATGTTCGACAATCTGCGGCCGGACCGTTCGGTCTATCGCATGAACTGGTCGTTGCAGCCGGACGGCGACCTCTACCACCCGTTGTCGAGCCAGCAGAAGGGCGCCCGCTACACGGACGCGGACATCGTTGCCCAGAGCTTTGTCCGCGTCGAACGCCAGACCCTGCGCAAACTGCCGGCATCCGGCGACATTCTCTTCACCATCCGCATTCATCTCGATCCGGTGAGTGCCTTGAAAAAACACCCGGAATGCCGCGGCATTGCCGAAGCCTTTGCCCATCAGCTCCAGTCACTGAGCGAGGCGCAGGCCCAATATAAGGGCATTATCACTGTCCGGGACCGGCTTGTCGCGGCTTTAAAGTCGCTTTGAAGCATTTCAGTTAACAGTAGTTGCAGTTTTCACCCCTTTCGGGTGAACGGTTGTTTGCTCTTTGTCATCACTATGCTCTATGGTTTCTTTGAAGCGGTGAAATAACCGCTGCCCTCATTGATGGAGATTAAAAAATTAGGAGTAGCAAAAAAATGGCGAAGGCGAATTGGCCTGTACATGGAGAAATTACTGGTCCGATCGTGATGATCGGTTTCGGGTCCATCGGACGGGGTACCCTGCCCCTCATAGAGCGCCACTTCAAATTCGATAAGTCCCGCCTGGTCGTCATCGACCCGAGTGATGCCAACAAGAAACTGCTCGACGAGCGTGGCATCCGCTTCATTCAGGAAGCCGTTACCAAGGAAAATTACAAGACGCTGTTGAAGCCGTTGCTGACCGCAGGCGATGGCCAGGGTTTTTGCGTTAATCTGTCCGTCGATACATCGTCGGTCGATATCATGCGCCTGTGCCGCAAGGTGGGCTCGCTCTATATCGACACGGTCATCGAGCCATGGGCCGGTTTTTACTATGCGGGCGGCGACAACGCGAAACGCACCAATTATGCGCTGCGCGAAACGCTGCTGGCGGAAAAGCGCCGCAAGCCCGGCGGCACCACGGCCGTCTCCTGCAGCGGTGCCAATCCCGGCATGGTGTCGTGGTTCGTCAAACAGGCGGTTGTCAATCTCGCCAAGGATCTGGGTATCGAGCACACCGAACCGGCGCGCAATGACCGCGACGGTTGGGCGCGCCTGATGCGCCAGACCGGCATCAAGGGCATTCACATTGCCGAACGCGATACGCAGCGCGCGGGCGAGCCGAAGCCGTTCGGCGTGTTCTGGAACACCTGGTCGGTGGACGGCTTCATTTCCGAAGGCCTGCAGCCGGCGGAACTGGGCTGGGGCACGCATGAAAAGTGGCTGCCCAAGAACGCCCGCAAGCAGAAGAAGGGCAACAAGGCCGCGATCTTCCTCGAACAGCCCGGCGCCGATACCCGTATCCGCACCTGGTGTCCGACCGAGGGACCGCAGTTCGGGCTGCTGGTGACGCACAATGAGGCGATCTCGATTGCCGACTTCTTCACCGTGTTCGACAAGAAGGGCAAGGCTGCCTACCGGCCGACCTGCCACTACGCCTACCACCCGTCCAATGTGGCAACGCTGTCGCTCGACGAAATGTTCGGTGCCGCCGGCCAGCCGCAGGCAATCCACCACGTTCTGGAGGAATCCGAGATCGTCGATGGTGCGGATGAGCTCGGTGTCCTGCTCTACGGCCACGACAAGAACGCCTACTGGTACGGCTCGCAGCTGACCATCGAGGAAGCCCGCAAACTGGCGCCTTACCAGAATGCCACCGGTCTTCAGGTCAGTTCCGCCGTGCTTTCGGGCATGGTCTGGGCGCTGGAAAATCCGGAAGCCGGAATTGTCGAAACCGACGAGATCGATTTCCGCCGCTGCCTTGAAATCCAGAAGCCCTATCTCGGGCCGCTCAAGGGGCACTATACCGACTGGACGCCGCTGGAAAACCGCCCTGGCTTCTTCAAGGAAGACATCGACACCAGCGACCCCTGGCAGTTCCGCAACATTCTCGTGCATTGATCAAAAACGGCAACCCAAGGGTTGCCGTTTTCATATCCGCTGCGTGGCTGTGGTGCATGATTGTTCTGCAACGCTCTCCCCGTTGCCACGCCCGCTTTCGCGTCTGGCTGTTGAAAGGTGGGAAAGACGGGCGGTCCATCGAGAGCGCTGAGGTCTTTGGTTGGTGTTGCGGTTGTTGCGATCCCTTGGACCACCCACCCGGCAAACGGTTTTGTCCAACATGGCAAGATTGGACTGAACCTCCCCGGCCCCGGGGTTCTCCCACAGGCCGAAGCGCCGATCCTTTCCCGACTTTCGAAAATTTCCGGAAGCATTCCCGCCGGAAAGGACACGAGAAGGATAAGCGCGTATGGGAAGTGTTGGATAAGTTGGCGTTATTTTTTGTGAGGAGGGTCTTTCACCCCCCTCTGTCCTGCCGGACATCTCCCCCACAAGGGGGGAGATCACATCGGCATCAGCGATTTTGCATCATTTTCAACATTGAAGATGAACAGATACAGCTGTGAAGGCTGATCTCCCCCCTTGTGGGGGAGATGGGCGGCAGCCCAGAGGGGGGTGAATACCGATCTGACATGTGCGCCCGCCAATGGACAACATGGCAGTTTTGCGGAAGCGACACGCGGCGAAACTCTGCGGCTTATTAAACTTATGTCTTGTTTTTGCTTGGTTTTCACGGCATTTAAAAGGGCAACCCATCAGGAGATTGATCGGATGAAACGTATTTCACTGGCCTTCAGCGCAGCGACCATGGCAGTGGCACTTGCTGCTTGCCAGACCAGCGGCCCCATTCACGACAGCGGACCGGTGCAGGCTTCCCGCCCGACCGACGCCGTGCAGGGCCAATGGTTTGATACATCGGGCGTTGCCTTCTCGAATTTCAACGGCGGCGTTTTCGAGACCCGCGCCAATGACACCAAGGAAAAACTGGCCGAAGGCAGCTACCGCTTTGCCTCCGCCAGCCTCATCGAGATCAACCTGCGTTCGCTTGCCCGCGGCACGCAGTCCAAGGTCAATTGCGCCCTCGTCAATCCCGGCCAGTTGAACTGCACCTCGTCCAGCGGCCAGCAGTTCTCGCTGACACGCCGCGGCGGCCAGACAGGCTGACACCATCGCCGGCCCGCGCAGGCAGCTGCGCCGGCCGGTTTTACCTTTACCTTGAGCGGCAAAAACCACCGCCCTTCCCTTGCATGCCACGCCAAGGAATGAAAGCATCGGCGCATCTGTCACACGGATGCCAACGACCGGTGACAGCATCAGGCGATCGCAACAGGGGAACAGTTCATGTCAAAAATCCTCGCCAGAATTCTGCTCGGCACCTCGGCTCTCGTCATGATCGCCGGAGCGGCCATGGCCGACTACACGCTCAACATTCTGCACATCAACGATTTCCACTCGCGCCAGGAATCGATCAACAAATATGATTCGACCTGTTCCGCCGAGGAGGAGAGCAAGAACGAGTGCTTTGGCGGCATTGCCCGGGTAAAAGCCAAGATCGACGAGCGCCGCGCCGCCCTCTCCAAGGATGGCGGCAATGTCATCGTGCTCAATGCGGGCGACGAATTCCAGGGCTCGCTGTTCTACACGACCTACAAGGGCGACGACACCGCCGAATTCATGAACGGCATCGGCTATGATGTCATGGCCCTCGGCAACCATGAATTCGATGATGGCGTCGACACGCTGGCAAAATTCCTCGGAAAGGTGCAATTCCCTGTCATCTCGGCCAACACCATCGCCGCCGACGGCTCGCCCATCGCCGGCAAGTACAAGCCCTATGTCATCAAGGAAATCGGCGGCCAGAAGATCGGTGTTGTATCGACCATCACCACCGACACGGCGGATATTTCAACGCCCGGACCGACGGTCAAGTTCGCCGATGAGATCGAGACCCTGAAAAAGCAGGTCGAGGCGCTGAAGGCCGAGGGCGTCAACAAGATCATCGCGCTCAACCACGACGGCTATCTCAAGGACAAGCAGATCGCCGCCAGTGTTGCCGGGATCAGCGTGATTGTCGGCGGGCACAGCCACACCCTCCTGTCGAACACCGATCCGCAGGCGCTTGGACCCTACCCGACCCTCGTCAAGGGGCCATCCGGCCGCGATGTGCCGATCGTCCAGGCGAAATCCTATTCCAAATATCTGGGCGAGCTGAAGGTGACCTTCGACGATGACGGCAATGTCATCAGGAGCGAGGGCGCGCCGATCCTGCTCGATTCCTCCGTGGTGCCTGATCCCGCCTATCTCGCGCGGGTCAAGGAACTGGCCAAGCCCATCGAAGCCTTGAAAGCCAAAAAGGTGGCCGAATCCAGCGGCGTCATCGAAGCGGCCCGCGAGGTTTGCCGGGTGGTCGAATGCTCCATGGGCAATCTCGTCGCCGACGCCATGCTCGACCGGGTCAAGGACCAGGGCATGACCATCGCCATCATCAATGGCGGCGGCCTGCGCGCATCCATCGATGCCGGGGATGTGACCATGGGCGAAGTCCTGACGGTGCTGCCGTTCCAGAACACGCTGTCGACCTTCCAGCTCAAGGGGGCCGACGTGGTGGCCGCGCTGGAAAACGGCGTCAGCCAGATCGATCAGGGTGCAGGCCGTTTCGCGCAGGTTTCCGGCCTCAAATACGCATTCGATGTGTCGAAACCCGTCGGCCAGCGCGTTTCCGCCGTGGAAGTGCGCGACGGCAGCGGCTGGAAACCGATTGACGCGGCCGCCACCTACGGCGTCGTCTCCAACAACTACATGCGCGCGGGCGGCGACGGCTACAAGATTTTCGCCAGCAATGCCCAGAACGCCTATGATTACGGCCCCGGCCTTGAAGCCGTGGTATCGGACTATCTCGCCAGGAACACACCCTACAAGCCCTATACGGACGGGCGCATAACCGTTCTGGCCGCAGCGGCCACACCAGCCGCAGCGGACCCGGCACCGCCCGCCAAGCCTGCGGCCGAAACAGCAGCGCTGGCACCCGCTGTCGCTGCCGCGCCATCGACCTATACGATCAAGCGCGGCGACAATTTCTGGAATATTGCCAAGCAGGTCTACGGCAAGGGTGCGGACTGGAAAAAGCTGGCGGCAGCCAATCCGCGGATGATCGTCGAGAAACTGCCCATCGGCAGCGCCATGACGATCCCGCCGAAGTAATCCCCTAGGACAAACGGTCCCAGGACTGTTATTTCGACCCGGCGCAACTTGAATGTTGTGCCGGGTTCTTTCATATCAGCGCGGGTTTTACCCGCCGGAGAGCGATTTACCCCATTTTGCTGCGTCTTTTCGCGCCCTTGCAATCCCGGCCCTCACCACTAGGTTCCAACCGCAAAGCAGGAGTTGAAAGAGATGGTGATGTCTGGCGAGGTTGGTGTGGCAATAAGCAGGCCCGGCGACCATCCGCGCATTGAAACCGCGAAAGTCGGCGTGCTTCTGGTCAATCTGGGCACGCCTGACGGCACGGATGTCACCTCCATGCGCCGCTACCTCAAGGAATTCCTGTCGGACAAGCGCGTGATCGAATGGCCGCGCGCCATCTGGCTGCCGGTGCTGTACGGCATCGTGCTCAACACCCGTCCGAAAAAATCCGGCGCGCTTTACGACAAGATCTGGAACCGCGAGCGCAATGAATCGCCGCTGCGCACCTATACCCGCGCGCAAAGCGAAAAGCTGGCCGCAAGCCTCGCCGCCCATCCCGATGTGATCGTCGATTGGGGCATGCGCTACGGACAGCCCTCTATCGAAGACGCGCTGCAACGGCTCGACAGGCAGGGCTGCAAGCGCATCGTCATGTTCCCGCTCTATCCGCAATATTCGGCAACGACCACGGCGACGGTCAACGACAAATTCTTCGAGGCGCTCAGCAAGATGCGCTTCATGCCCGCCACCCGCACCGTCCCTTCCTATCAGGACGAGGCTGTTTATGTCGAGGCACTTGCTGTCTCCATCGAGAAGCATTTTGCGACATTGGATTTCGAGCCGGAGGTGGTGGTTGCCTCCTATCACGGCATCCCGCAAAGCTATTTCAAGCGCGGCGATCCCTACCCCTGCCATTGCTGGAAGACCACGCGCCTGTTGCGCGAGCGGCTTGGCTGGGACGAGAAGAAGCTGATCACCTGTTTCCAGTCCCGCTTCGGCCCGGAAGAGTGGATGCAGCCCTATACGGACAAGACGATGGAAAAGCTCGCCGCGGACGGCGTGAAATCCGTTGCCGTGTTCAATCCGGGTTTCGTCGCCGACTGCCTGGAAACGCTGGAGGAAATCGCTGTTGAAGCCGGCAACACCTTCCGCGAGCATGGCGGCGTCAACTTCACCCATATCCCCTGCCTGAATGATTCCGACGAAGGCATGCGGGTGATCGAAGAGCTGGTCCGGCGCGAATTGCAGGGCTGGATCTGAGCAGACGGAACCCCTGTATAATTCCCGGCTTAAGCCTTTCTGAGATCAAGACTTTGGTCTATCTTGGCCTCATCCGTATAGAGGATGATGATGCGAGATGACATTGGTCCTGATGTCAGGCAAGGGGGAGTACAATGCCGTTCAGCGGTTTCGATTTTACCATTCCGGTGCTGGTTGTTCTGGTTCTGGTGGTGCTGTTTGCGGGCGTCAAGACCGTGCCGCAGGGCTATAATTACACCATCGAGCGTTTTGGCAAGTATACCCGTACCCTCGCACCCGGCCTTAACCTCATCGTTCCGTTCTTCGACCGTATCGGCGCCAAGCTGAACATGATGGAACAGGTGCTTGACGTGCCGACGCAGGAGGTCATCACCAAGGACAACGCCAATATCGCCGTCGACGGCATTGCCTTCTATCAGATCCTGAATGCACCGCAGGCCGCCTATCAGGTCAGCGGGTTGAAGAACGCCATTCTCAACCTCACCATGACCAATATCCGCACGGTCATGGGCTCGATGGATCTCGACGAGCTCCTGTCCAATCGCGACGCGATCAACGACCGCCTGCTGCGGGTGGTGGATGAGGCCGCCCATTCCTGGGGCATCAAGATGACCCGTGTCGAAATCAAGGACATCAATCCGCCGAAGGACCTGATCGATTCCATGGCGCGCCAGATGAAGGCGGAACGCGACAAGCGCGCGCTGGTCCTGGAGGCCGAAGGCAACCGCGCCGCGCAGATCCTGCGCGCCGAAGGCCTGAAGCAGGCGCAGATTCTCGAAGCGGAGGGCAAGCGTGAAGCTGCCTACCGCGAGGCCGAAGGCCGCGAACGCCTCGCCCAGGCCGAAGCCAAGGCGACCGAGCTGGTTTCCGTGGCAATCAACAACGGCAACGTGCAGGCGATCAACTATTTCGTTGCGCAGAAATACACCGAGGCCTTTGCCAAATTCGCCACCAGCAACAACCAGAAACTCATTCTCATGCCGATGGAAGCATCCTCGCTGGTGGGCACGCTCGGCGGCATCGGTGCAATCGCCAGGGAAGTATTCGGCGATGCGGCGCAGACGGAACGGACATCGCCCCCGGCACAGCCGGGGCGCGGGCGCACCGTTCCCGGCACGGGCGGCGGGACCGGCTCGGCGACCTGACGCATCGATGGAGGAGTTGCACTGATGTTGGAACATCTCTTCTATGAACTCGGCCCGTGGAACTGGGTGGTGCTCGGCTTCATCCTCCTGATTTTCGAAGTGGCGGTGCCCGGCATCTTCCTGCTGTGGTTCGGCATCGCCGCCATCATTGTTGGCTTCCTGACGATCCTCGTGCTCGGACCGATGCTCGCCCTCAGCTGGCAGCTGCAGATCATCCTGTTCCTGATTCTGTCTGTCATCACCGTCTTCATCGGCCGCAGGCTGATGGGCGCGGCTGACGTGCCGACCGATGAGCCGCTGCTCAACCGGCGCAACGAACAGATGATCGGCCAGATCGTCGTGCTGGAGGAGGCAACGGTGAACGGGCACGGGCGCGCCCGCATCGGCGACAGCCTCTGGCGTGTCAAAGGCCCCGATCTGCCCGCCGGCAGCCGGGTCAGGATCACCGGCACCGATCAGGGAACGCTGACGGTCGAAGCGGCTTGATCCAGGGAGTTGATGTGTGGTGCGTGGTTCGACAAGCGCACCATGAGCCTGCAGACACTGAAATCAGGCGGCGCCGATCCGCAAGAGGTCGTGGAAGTGCACGATACCGACGGGGAAGCGGTCTTCCGTCACGATCAGCGCCCCGATATTGTGCTCGTTGAGCAGGGCGAGCGCGGCGCTCGCCAGCATGCTCGTCGGCACGGTTTTGGGGTTGCGGGTCATGATTTCCTCGACCCGCACCGTCACCAGATTGCGGTGAAGGTTGCGCGACAGGTCGCCATCCGTGATGATCCCGGCCAGCGAGCCGTCATCATTGTGAACCGCAACACAGCCAAAACGCTTCCCGGACAGCACTTTCATCGCATCGGGAATGAGCGTCCCAAGCGGAACCAGCGGAATCTCGTCACCGCGATGCATAATCTCCCGCACATGGGTCAGGCTCGCGCCGAGCGATCCGCCGGGGTGGAATGTCTTGAAGTCGACGGCGGTGAAGCCCCGCGCTTCCAGGAGGGCAATGGCGATCGCATCGCCCATGGCCAGCTGCAGCAGCGGCGAGGAGGTCGGCGCCAGCCCGTGCGGGCAGGCCTCGGTGACCCTGGGCAGCAGCAGGACGACATCGGCAGCCAGTGCCAGTGCCGAGTTTTCCCCTGATGTAACCGCGATGAGGGGAATGCGGAACCGCCTGGAATAGCTGACGATCCCCTTCAGCTCCGCCGTTTCGCCCGACCATGACAGGGCCAGAATGGCATCGTCGCTGCCGATCATGCCGAGATCGCCATGATTGGCTTCGGCCGGATGCACGAAAAAGGCCGGCGTCCCGGTCGAGGCAAAGGTCGCGGCGATCTTGGAGGCGATGTGACCGCTCTTGCCGACCCCGGTGACGATGATTCTGCCCCGGACTGCGGCTATGCGTTCGATGGCCTTGCCGAAGGCATCCGCAAGGCTGCCATCCAGCGCATCGCGCAGCGCGCTCAGCCCGTCTCTTTCGGTTGAAATCGTCCGCTTGGCGGAATCCACCGCTGCGGTCTTGTCCAGTTCGCTGTCGTTTATTGCCTGCATGGCGAGAACCGTTAGCGCTTTGCCGCGCCGCTGTCCATTTTTTGTTGCGCCGCCCCCTTCAAACCCGTCCGGCGGCCGAAGCGGAAACCAGTCATTAACCATGACAGTTTACGCTCCATAAACGTTCGAACTCATTGGCAATGCTATTTATGTATCATCGGCAATCCCGCATCGGAGCACCGGCCTATCGCGGCAGCTTCACCTCTGCGATTAACCTGTGTCTGTGGACGGGGTTGATGAGCAGCGTTGCGTTTTCTGCGGGTGGAACGGCCATGGCCCAGCAGGCCGTACCCCTGCGCGGCGCGGTGGACGAGAATGTCCTGCAAACCCAGCGGAATGCGCCGCCCGCCCCGGTGCGGCGCGCGCCTGTGGTTGCCGCTGCGCCAGCGCCATCACCCGCCAACGCGGGCGGTATTCCGTCGGATCCCTATGAACCCGTCAGTCCAGGCGCCCTGCCCAATGACGATGCGGGCACTCCGTCGACGGCGACCGGGACGGCGAATGACACATCGCTGTCATCCGGACCGGTGAACAACAGCCGCACGCTCAATCCGCGCCCCACTGCCACGCCAGGCACCGTTCCCCTTCCGGCCGACCGCACGACGGCAGCAACGCAGCGAACACGTCCTCTTCCACGCGCACTGCGCAACGGACAGACGCCGGCCACACCAACCACCGGCAGCATTGCCGACGATACGGACGGCAATCCGCGCGTACAGCGTGAAAGCAGGGACAGCGTGTCTGAACCGGCCATCGAGCGGCGGACCGTGCGGCCGGATCCGGACCCGTTTGCACCCTTCGGCATCAGGGCCGGTACGGTCACGCTGCGGCCATCCATTTCGCAGGGCCTGCGCGCCACGACCAACGCCGACGGCAGTTCAACCGGCAAGAGCGCGATTCTCTCGGAAACACGGCTGCGCCTGCGGGCGACGACGGACTGGGCGCGCCATTCGGCCTTTCTCGATTTCGACGGTCTCTACGACAAGACGCTGTCGGGCCAGGAGTATTCCGCGCCCAATGTCGGGCTGCGCGGCGGTTTCAAGCTTGATCTCGGCGACCGCACGACCGTGACCGGCGAAGGCGGCTACCGCTACCGGCAGGAGGATGCCAGCGCGCCGACGGCGGTTGTCGGCGCATCCAACAGGCCCGGCGTGCAGGAACTGGATGGCACATTGGGCATAAGGCATGAGTTTGGCCGGTTCTTTGGCCAGGTGAAGGGCAAGGTCGACCGGACAACCTATGGTCAGGCCCAGTTCCCCGACGGGACGACGCTCAGCCAGAAGGATCGCAACAACACCTTTGCCAGCATCGCCCTGCGCGGCGGCTTCGAAATGTCCCCGGCGATCAAACCTTTCGCCGAAGTTGAGATCGGCAAGCTGATCTATGATGAAACCGAAGATTCCAACGGCTTTCGCCGCTCCGGTATGCGCACCGCGCTGCGCGGCGGTATCGAGGCCGATTTCGGCGAGAAACTCTCGGGTGAGCTGGCGCTGGGCTATCTGCGCCAGAGTATCGACGATGAGCGGCTATCCAATGTCGATGGTCTGAGCGTCGACGGGGCAATCAAATGGTCGCCGCAGCGCGGCACCGATGTCAATCTTGGTTTGCTCACCCGTGTCGAAGGCGGGACAACGCCCAATGACAGCGGTTCGATCTTCTATGAGGGACGGCTTGGCGTAAAGCGCCAGATCCGCTCAAACCTCAGCGTCAATGCCGAGTTGAGCGCGTCGCTGCGCGACAACAAGGATGGCAGCGGCCTCGACAAGGGCTTTGGCGCGGAAGTCGGCGCCACCTACTGGTTCAACCGCTTCCTCGGGCTGGACGTCAGCGCCCGGCACCGCGTTACACGCAGCGAGGTCGATACCCGCCAGACCAGCGAAAGCAGCGTCTATATGGGCCTGACGCTGCAGCGGTAGGCCCATTATCCGTAGTTCCCCACGGACGAGATACAGACATCGCAAATGAGGGGCCTCGCTTGAAGCCCCTCAACGCAGCTCAAACCTTGCGCGGCTGGATGGTCTTCAGCATGTTGCCGATATTGTCGATCACGCCGTTGCGGATATCGTTGCGCCACAGGGCAAACGCCACATTGGCTTCGACAAAGCCTTCCTTCGAGCCCGTATCATAGGTGCGGCCCTGGAAGTGATAGCCGAAGAAATCCTGTTCCTTGGCCAGTTTCAGCATGCCATCGGTCAGCTGTATCTCATTGCCGGCGCCGCGTTCCTGATGCTCGAGAATGTCAAAAATCTCCGGCTGCAGGATATAGCGGCCATTGATGTAGAGATTGGAGGGCGCGGTACCCTTGGCCGGCTTCTCGACCATTTCGGTGAGCTCGAAACCGTTGCCGACATCCTTGCCCTTGCCGACGATGCCATATTTGTGGGCTTCTTCCGGATCGCATTCCTGCACGGCGACGATATTGCCGCCGCCCGCCTGATTATACAGCTCGACCATGTCGGCAAGGCAGCCGTTTTTCTCCGGCTGCATGATCATGTCGGGCAGAAGCAGCGCGAAAGGCTCATCGCCGACGATATCGCGGGCACACCACACGGCGTGGCCCAGCCCCATCGGCACCTGCTGGCGGGTGAAACTGGTCGTGCCGGGTCCCGGCTGGATGCTCTGCAACTCGTCGAGCAGCGCCGTCTTGCCGCGCTCGGCCAGGGTTGAATAGAGTTCGTACTGGGCGTCGAAATAATCTTCGATGACCGCCTTGTTGCGGCCGGTCACGAAAATAAAGTGCTCGATACCGGCTTCGCGGGCTTCGTCCACCACGTACTGGATGACCGGCTTGTCGACAACGGTCAGCATTTCCTTCGGGATAGACTTGGTTGCCGGAAGAACGCGGGTGCCAAAACCTGCGACTGGAAAAACGGCTTTGCGGATTCTCTTCGCTGTCGTCACAATATATTCCCCATCTCACACAAAAACTCAGTTAACATTGGTAATGGACATTTGCCCTGCAAAGAATGAAAATAGTTTGAGCTGCATAATAAACATTTTTTTCGACCGGTAATGTTCCCGCAGGAACCGCCCGTCAAATATGCATGGTAAACCAATTCCTAACTTTGATGTGCATAATTTATTGTTTGCCGGAATAGGTGGAAACCCAGTTCAAGGAGACAACATGTTCAAGAGCCCGTCGAGTTTTGCAAAGCGAATCATGATTTTGGCCGCAACCGCGAGCCTGGCTTTTGCAGTCACGGCGACGAGTGCCTCCGCCGATGCAAAGTTCCAGACGTGGATTGCCAATTTCCGCACCACGGCGCTGCAGAGCGGAATTTCCGCCTCGACGTTCCAGCGCGCCTTTGCCGGCGTCAAGGATATCGATCCCGAAGTGCTGCAGAAGGCCGCCTATCAGCCGGAATTCACGGCACCGGTCTGGGATTACATCGATAACCGCGTCAATGAGCATTCCATCACCACCGGGCGGGAAATGGCGCGCAAATACAGCCGCTGGCTCGCCGCCATCGAAAAATCATTCGGTGTCGACCGCAATATCCTGCTGGCGATCTGGTCGATGGAAACCAATTACGGCGAAGCCATGCAGCGGCCCGACATCATGCGCGACGCCGTGCGTTCGCTCGCAACCCTCGCCTATGCCGACCAGCGCCGGGCAAAATATGCCCGCACCCAGCTGATTGCGGCGATGAAGATCCTGCAGACCGGCGATATCGACCGCAGCCACCTCACCGGTTCCTGGGCGGGCGCCCTTGGCCATACACAGTTCATTCCCACGAGCTATCTCGCCTATGCCGTCGACATGGACGGCAATGGCAAACGCGATATCTGGACATCCGTACCCGATGCGCTGGCGACAGCCGCCAATCTCCTGGCCAAGAACGGCTGGGAATCGGGCCGGACCTGGGGTTACGAAGTGACCCTCCCGGCCGGGCGCAAATTCCCCGCTGGCTCAAAGACCATGGCGGAATGGCAGAGCCTCGGCGTGGTGCGCGCCAACGGCAAGCCATTCCCGCGTGGCAATGAAAAGGCCCAGCTGAAAGTGCTCGACGGGCGCGAGGGGCCCGCCTTCCTGATGACCCGGAATTTCTCCGTTTTGAAGAACTACAACAATGCCGACAAATATGCCCTTGGTGTTGGTCTTCTTGCGGATCAGATCGGCGGTGCGCCGCCGCTGCGCCGCGACTGGAATCGCCCATTCACGCCCATCTCGATGAAGGAGCGTGAAGAATTGCAGACACATCTGCGCGCGTTGGGTTATTATGACGGCGAAGTGGACGGGAAAATCGGCTCCGGTTCACGGGATGCCATCCAGGCGTTCCAGAAGAAAATGGGGCTCGATCCCGATGGTCATCCCAGCAAGGAAGTGCTGACCATTATCCGCAAGCGATAAGGTTTGGAAATACAATGGATACAATGAAACGGCCGGCTTGCCTCATCCGTTGCATCGTTGTGTCCGTATCCCTCGGTGCGGCCGGCGGCCTTGTCTTTACCGACATCGCCGCCGCACAGCAGCGCACGCTGCTCGACATGCTCTTCGGCTCGCGCCGCGAAGTCTACCGCGAAAATACCGACCGGATGATCTTCGATGAGAACAACCGGCCCGTCCGCCCCTCCAAGAACCGCACGACCAAGCGGGCCGAGCGGCCGCGGCCGCAACCGGCAGCCCCCGCCAGCCAACCCTCCGCGCCGGCGGATGAACCGGTCATTCCGTCGAAACTGGCCGATGCCAAAACCATCCTGGTTGTCGGTGACTTCATGGCCAGCGGTCTTGCCGAAGGCCTCAACGCGGCCTTCATGGATTCGCCCGGCGTGCGCGTGGTCGACAAGAGTGACGGCTCATCCGGTTTCGTGCGCAGCGACCACCGCAACTGGCCCGCCACCATCGGCAGTCTGATCGACGCGGAAAAACCGGCTGTTGTCGTCGTGATGATCGGTGCCAATGACCGCCAGCAATTCGCCAACGGTCCCGCGCCGCAGAGCGAAGCCTGGACAAAGGAATACCAGGGCCGCATCAACGCATTCCTCGAAGCGGTCAAGAAGACCGGGCACCCCGTGGTGTGGGTCGGCCAGCCCTCGTTCAAGTTCAAGAACATGAGCACCGATCTCCTGGCGTTCAATGAGCTCTATCGCAATGCGACGGAGAAGGCGGACGGCAAATTCGTCGATGTCTGGGAAGGCTTTGTCGACCAGGGCGGCAGCTTTACGCTGTCGGGCTTTGACATCTCCGGCCAGACCGCCCGTCTGCGCAACAATGATGGCGTCGGCCTGACCACCGCAGGCAAGCGCAAACTGGCCTTCTATGCGGAAAAACCATTGCGCCAGATGCTGGGCAACGCCACGTCACCGGCCATCGCCGCCGTCAAGCCGGGCTCGCCCGTGCAGGCACTGCCGGAAACGCCGCAGGCACCGGTCAAGGTCGACCGCATCGCGCCGATCAGCCTGAGCGACCCGGAACTGGATGGCGGCACCGATCTCCTCGGCGCCGCACCGAAAGCCGCGGCCGCCGACAAGTCGGCGCAGGACAAGCTGCTTCTCGAAGGCAAGGCGCCGGACGCCCAGCCGGGCCGCATCAACGACTATGCGTGGCCGGCAAAGTCCGACGCGGCACCGAAATAACGGCCTGACTATCGCGGCAGAACCGACAATCCCATCAGCGCGACATCGATGGCCTGTGCCGCCTGGCGGCCCTCACGGATCGCCCAGACGACCAGCGACTGGCCGCGGCGGATATCACCGGCCGTAAACAGCTTGTCGACGCTGGTGCGGTAATCCTTGTCATCGGCGGCAATCGAACGGTTGCCGCGGCGATCCGCCCGCATCTCCAGCGTATCGCCGAGTTCCCTGACGACACTGGTTTCGAACGGACCGGAAAAGCCGATGGCGATGAAGGCGAGATCCGCCTTGATGTAGAATTCGGTGCCGGGAACCGGCTTGCGCGCCTCGTCGACCTCACAGCATTTGACATGGGTCAATGCACCGTTTTCACCGATGAATTCAAGCGTTGCCACCTGGAACTCGCGGTCCGCGCCTTCCGCCTGCGAGGAGGACGTGCGCATCTTCGTCGCCCAATAGGGCCAGACGCTGAGCTTGTCTTCCTTTTCCGGCGGCTGCGGGCGGATATCGAGCTGGGTGACCTTCACCGCGCCCTGGCGGAATGCGGTGCCGACACAGTCGGAGGCGGTATCGCCGCCGCCGACGACAACCACATGGCGACCTGACGCCACAATCGGATCGCTCGGCCAGGCCACGGATTCGATGTTTTCACGGCCGACGCGGCGGTTCTGCTGCACGAGATAGTTCATGGCATCGTGGACGCCCGCGAGCTCGGCACCCGGAAAGCCCGCAGGGCGGGGCGGTTCGGGGCCCC
>OIER01000378.1_pt1 | contig 34925 bp, 32 predicted proteins | sample 1581801 | NCBI WGS metagenome assembly OIER01 (sample SAMN03281006, study PRJEB24777) | human gut metagenome | isolation source: fecal sample PR165 from 1 month old male Malay infant, vaginally delivered... | reverse complement strand
GCGCGAAAGGTAGCGAGGAATAATCGATGAGCAACCAGACTCAACAACATGAGCAGCAGACGGGTCAGGCGTTCAGCCAGGATGAATTCAGCGCGCTGCTGAACAAAGAGTTCCGCCCGAAAACCGACCAGGCGCGTTCCGCCGTAGAAAGCGCGGTCAAAACCCTGGCGCAACAGGCGCTGGAAAATACCGTCACCTTCTCAAACGATACTTACCGCACCATTCAGAACCTGATTGCGGGTATCGATGAGCAGCTGTCACAGCAGGTAAACCAGATTATTCACCACGAAGAGTTTCAGAAGCTGGAGAGCGCCTGGCGCGGTCTGAGCTACCTGGTGAACAACACTGAAACCGACGAGATGCTGAAGATCCGCTTTATGAGCATCTCCAAGCAGGAGCTGGGCCGTACCCTGAAACGCTACAAAGGCGTAGGCTGGGACCAGAGCCCAATCTTCAAGAAAATCTACGAGCAGGAGTACGGTCAGTTTGGTGGTGAGCCGTTTGGCTGCATCGTCGGCGACTACTACTTCGACCACAGCCCGCAGGACGTTGAACTGCTGGGTGAAATGGCGCGCATCGGTTCGGCGGCCCACTGTCCGTTCATCACCGGTACCGCACCGGGCGTGATGCAGATGGAGTCCTGGCAGGAGCTGGCCAACCCGCGCGATCTGACCAAAATCTTCCAGAACACCGAGTACGCCGCCTGGCGTTCACTGCGTGAATCTGAAGATGCCCGCTATCTGGGCCTGGTGATGCCGCGCTTCCTGTCGCGCCTGCCATACGGGATTCGCACTAACCCGGTCGACAGCTTTGACTTTGAAGAGCAGACCGACGGCGCGAACCACAACAGCTACGCGTGGGCGAACGCCGCGTATGCCATGGCGGCCAACATCAACCGCTCCTTCAAAGAGTACGGCTGGTGCACCTCGATTCGCGGCGTGGAGTCCGGCGGGGCGGTGGAAAACCTGCCGTGCCACACCTTCCCGAGCGACGACGGCGGCGTGGACATGAAATGTCCAACCGAGATCGCCATCAGCGACCGTCGTGAAGCCGAGCTGGCGAAAAACGGCTTTATGCCGCTGGTTCACCGCAAAAACTCCGACTTCGCTGCCTTCATCGGCGCGCAGTCTCTGCAAAAACCGGCGGAGTACCATGACCCGGATGCAACCGCTAACGCGCGCCTGGCGTCTCGTCTGCCATACCTGTTCGCCTGCTGCCGTTTTGCTCACTACCTGAAATGCATCGTGCGTGACAAAATCGGCTCCTTCCGCGAGCGCGAGGAGATGGAACGCTGGCTGAACGACTGGGTAATGAACTACGTGGACGGTGACCCGGCGAACTCCTCCCAGGAAACCAAATCCCGCAAACCGCTGGCGGCTGCGGAAGTGCAGGTGCAGGAGATTGAAGACAACCCGGGCTACTACGCCGCGAAGTTCTTCCTGCGTCCACACTACCAGCTGGAGGGGCTGACTGTGTCCCTGCGTCTGGTGTCAAAACTGCCGTCGCTGAAGACGAAAGACGCGTGATAATGAGTGCCGGCCCTGGAGGGCCGGCAACATTTAGGTGAATACGAGATAGCTAATGAATTTGACTGTGAAAGCGTTAATACGAAAATTCATCAGCTATTTAACCGTTTATATATTGCTAATAATTTCGTTCATGCTGTTTGTGACGGTATCCGGCTACTATCTGTTTATCTTTGACTGGCCGGAAGATGTCCCGCGAATCGCAATGCATGGATTCTTATGTGCTGGACTTAATGCATTAGCGACAGGAATATACGTTGTCGCAGAGAAATGGAAAGAGAAACGTTAGGAACTCACGCTGGCTTATATTTTATATAGATAGTCCACTACGCGATCTTACTATGAATAAAATAACCCTGTTGACTATCGCTATGCTGTTCATCGCCCCTCTGGCTGAGGCACAAACGGAAAATTATCCTTGTCCTGACGCAACAGCATTACCGCAGGATGATACGTCAAATTTGCTTCGCGATCCGGGCTTATTAACGGGGTACGATTTGAATCTCAGTGCCGCGCGCTTCGCCAGTGCCTGGCTTTCAAAAACGAATGAACGTGAGCGCATTAAAGCGGATATGTATCTGTTAGGCGTGGTGGATGCATCAGAGGGGAAGGCATGGTGTAAAGGTCATCCCATTTTGCCCAATACGATTTATGAGTTTCTTTATTCTCGCTTTGCTCATTTATCTGAGCAGGAGGGCAAACGGCGGGCTTCCGAAATCATTACTGATGGAATGGGAGAATTAAGCCCCTGTCAGCATCGGACTGGTTTATAGAACGATCCATTGTTGAACCGGCTGGAATTGGATGGCTGATGCGCTGTGGGACCTATGGCAAAGGATATAAGGTGAAACATTTCTGTTTTTTCCTCGCGTTTATGACTTTTTATGTGTGTGCCGAAAATAACTATCCTGATTTTTATCAGAAGCAAACATACCGGCAGGTTTTAAAAGATTTAGTTCTGGCGCGCTGTCTTGCACAAGTGGCAGATAAAGGCAGCCAGTTTTCTGTTGATGCGGCCCGAAGTGCGAGTGCATTCATTGAGTGGATACCTTTTGATGCCGAAAATGGTACTGATAAAGTGAACGCACTTATTGGGAAATATAAAAATCAAGTTAATGGTTTTCATTCAGAGCGAAAACCCGATGTCAAAGGCGTAACCTTAAACTGTTTACGTCTTTATCATAGCGACGAACTGAACAAACTGGTTCCGCAAGTCATTATTGGCGATCCTGATCGTACCTGGATTCAGGATAACCCGCAGTAGTAAAAGACTTCACATTCTTTCCGTTCATTCAGGGGGAATGTAAGACTGTCAAATGACACGGGTCATTTGATATGAGGCAGAGGTAAAATATGGACGGTTTTATTCAGCCCCATGCTTTCCTGTTTGCCATATAAGTGCTTTTTCGAAAGCAATATTGTTCATCCACGAAGAGTAGATATTATGGCTATTGATATGTTTCTGAAGGTCGAGGGTGTTACTGGCGAATCTAAAGATTCTAACCACACCGGCTGGACTGATATTACCTCCTTCTCCTGGGGCGCTTCCCAGCCAGGTAATATGAGCGTTGGCGGTGGCGGCGGTGCCGGTAAAGTTAACTTTAACGATTTGCACGTTAACGCCCTGATCGACAAATCCACCACAGCAATCCTGAAACACTGCGCCAGCGGTAAACACCTGACCAAAGTTGAGCTGTCCGTCTGTAAAGCCGGTGGCCAGCAGGTGGAATACTCCCGCATCACCCTGGAAGATGTGCTGGTCACGTCTGTTCAGTACACCGGTGCAGACAACGGCGATACCGTTGGTGTGACCTATGCATTCCAGGCTGCGAAAGTGAAACAGCAGTACTGGGAGCAGACCACGTCTGGTGGTAAAGGTGCTGAAAGCAGCGCTGGCTGGAACATCAAAGAGAACAAAGAAGCCTAATAATAGTGGGCCCGAAAGGGCTCACTTTACCCTAAGCTTCTTATCAAGGAGAAACAAGATGTCTCACATGCGTCCTGCTTTTGGTGCCGCCTGGAACCGATTCAGAGAAGTGAACGTAAACGTAGTACAGGTTGGCAAGTTATTGGGTGGGAAAGTTCAGCATAATATTGATGCCGGTATTTTTAAAAATGCCTGCCCCATTCGTATGAGCTACGTTTTAAATTATTGTGGTATTCGGATTCCATCTAATAGTAAATATGCAACAGTGACCGGGAACGACAAAAAGCGATATATGTTCCGTGTCAAAGATATGATTGCATTTCTACCCACAGTACTGGGCAGTGCAGATATGTCAGTCTCTTCACCAACTCCTGCACAATTTGCAGGCAAGCAGGGCATTATCATCTTTACCGGACATGGCTGGTATGATGCAACCGGACATGTAACACTCTGGAATGGAAATATTTGCTCTGATGATTGTCATTTTCTTGGCTCTCCTGGCAATGGTTCATTTATTCCGACCAACGCAACATTCTGGAGCCTGAAATGAAACGTTTATTGCTGATTGTATTGGCCTTAAATACTTCTGCTGTTTATGCTCAAACACTTCCTGATGTGAGTGTTTTTTCTCAGCAACAAATTTTTGAAAACTGGGTGCAAAATCGATGCATCGGCAAGATTGCAGAGAGTAAAAGCCTGAAGGATGATGCAGAGGCCAGTGCCACTGCATGGCTCGAAGCAAGCGATCTGCCTGCTGAGAATTTTGAAAAAGCTGACAAGATGATTATTTCTTTGCTGAAAGAGAAAGTAGGCGGTACTGCACCGGGTCATTATCAGGTATTGAAATGTAGCTTAATCGCCAAAAGCGACGCGATTCGTCTGCTCAATGTCCAAAAATAGCGTTTCACAGATATTACCAGGATATTTGACTGCACCATATCGCGTTTTCAAGTCACCACTCGTAATGATGCTCAAGACGAGTGCAGATTCGTCAGTCTCGGTAGTAAATTATGGTGTATATGGACTGTTTACTATTGTTTCTTATTGTGGTCTTGTTTCTGATTGTTGTAATCATGGACCTATTCAGCTCTCGTTTTTTTAAAAAGCACGACAATGATTATAATCAGCTACTTTCAGACTACCGGCGCAAAGGATATGATCTGGATCTTGTGACAAACTACGCTTCATTTTTTGGTTCACTGGCTAATTACCAAAAAATAATCTGGTTTGTACGCCTTTATAAAGGCGTCAGAATGAAGTTTACCCATGAAAGGTTTGTGCAGGAAGAAGCTTATAAATACGTACAGTCATTACCGGACGAAAGAATTGGCTGGATGCTAAAGTTACATCGTCGTTATAAAATACAGGCGTTAATATTCACTCTGTGGCTGATTGTTGGATTATATTTTATAACCTTCATTAAATAGTTTTTGTATTCACTTTCTCAACGGATAACAATCATTAGGTGTCCCGACTGCCGGGGCTGGAGCGCTTGTTTACGGATTAATCATAGATGCTGCTGGCGCTGCTGGAGGTACGAAAGTAGATGGGTTTGTTGGCGAGAAGATCGGTATCTTAATATTCAGTGGAGAAAGAGATGATTGCTAATGATATTTTCTCCATTTTTGTGATGTCTCTTTTTGCTCTGTTCTTAATCCTGATGGTTACTTTTTATATTGATTATCGAAAGCACTCGGGTGAAGTTTCGGAAATATATAATGCATTAACGCAAGCCAGATTATTAAGGAAGGAAGATTATCAAGTTTGGGAAGGCTTGGGGTTCTGGGGTTTCGGTTTCCGTATCACAATTTTATCAAGGTTATTACGGGGAAAAAGTGTTAAGCTAACCGACTCTCGAAGACTTCAATCTCATGCATGTCATGATGTTTTGTCCGGCTTTGAACTCTCCTGGGTTTATTCATATGACAAGAAAATAAAATTCACGGCTGCTGTTTTTATACTGCTTTTAGTCATGGCAAGTGTTGGTAGTGTATAAACGTTTATTACTATGTGAATTTTTTTGTGTTAATCATGCCGGCGTAATTAAGTCATGTAATTTATTTTTTTTTCGGGGTAGGTGTACGAATCAATGCGCCTGATACTGCTTTCTTGTGTATTTTTAAGTTTGTTTGTTTCTTTGGTTTTATACGTTTATTTTTATCGGAAACACTCTCAGGAACTTTCAAAAGCATTTCATCTTCTGAATAGTAAACAATACTTAGATATAAATGATTATCTTTTCTATGAGCAGCTTGGATTACCTGGGTTTGCGCATCGCGTATTCTTAATGAGAAAAATAATGGCGTGCAAGCCGCTAAACTCAGGTAGCAGAAGGCAAATCTCTCCTGAAGCAGGAAGATTTATACTTTCAATATACCGTTTTCCCTGGATTACAACGCTCCATAAATTAACGGTTTTTGTCGTGTTTTTAATGTTATTGTTAATTGTGCTAGTTGCTACCGGGCGATAAAAGAACCGTTTCAAATGATGCCCGATATTTAAACTGTCCTTTGCCTTAACCCCCAAACGCCGCCGTTCTCACCCCCGAGAGCGGCAGCGTTTGAGCGCTAATCATACCAGCAGGAATACGCCATGCGATTCACGATTATTTCTACGAAACCCGGTCATCAGCCGCCGCAGAGCAGCTGTGATTTTTACGCCCCGGGCGGCACCATTGGGCGCGGTACGGATAACAATCTGGTCTTGCCGGACAATGACCGCACCATCTCGCGTCTGCAGGCCATTGTTCACGTTGACGCCCAGGGCGAATGCCGCGTCACCAACCGTGGCAGCGTCACCCGCGTGGTATTAAATGACATTCCGCTGGAGCGGGGCCGTCAGGTTGAGCTGCAGGATGGCGACATTCTCGGCATTGATGACTACCGCATCGAAGTGACCGAGCTTATCCACGACACCCAGCCGGTGAGCCGCATGGCCGCCAGCATGCAGCAGCAGGCTCGTCCGACCGTTGCGCCAGCACCGGTTGCGCAGCCGAAACCGGCAAGCGCCGCACCGCGCGGTAAGGCTGAGCCAACTGCCGTGCCGTCGGAAATCTGGGACAGCCTGATGCAGGAGTTTTCCATCTCCGACAGCATCTCCCGCAACCGGACGAAACCGCAGCCTGCGGCGTCTCACGATCCCTTCTCCCAGCCCGCCGCACCGGAGCGTAACGCCGAAGATCCGCTGGCGATGTTCAATGACAGCGATCCGAAGCTTGAGCGTAAGAACGTCGATCCAGATACCTTGTTCAGCGATGAAGCGTTGTTCAAAAAAGAGAGCATCTTTGATGACGTCACCCCTTCAACCCTGGTGCCACCGGTAGAGAGCAAACCCGCGCCAGCAGAAGAGGCGACGGATGAACTCGACCCGCTGGCCCTGTTTGGGGGGGCGGCCAGCGCGCCAGCCGCCCGTAATGATGACCCGCTCGGGCTGATGGGCGGGGCGCCGTTAACTCATCCGGACGAGATTGCCGACCAGAAGCCGGAGCCAAAGCCGGAACCTGAGCCGGAGGAGGACGTGCTGGCCGGGTCCCCGCTGTTCGCCCCTGAACCGCAGGAAGCCCCGCGAGCTGAAGAAGCACCCCCGCGACAGGATTACGCAGGCTTCACTATGCCTACACCGCAGGCCGTTGCGCGCAGTAGCAGTCAGGCGCCCAAGGGACGGCTGCGTATCGATCCGGTCAATAACGCCGCCTCACCCGGCGCCACGGCGAACAACGGTGAGAAGGGCGAAGTGCTGCAGGGCGAGCTGCTGGAGGCGCTGCTGGAAGGTATGGGCCTGAGCGAAATGCAGCCGGTGCCGCAGTTTGACCGGGAAAACATGCGTCAGCTGGGGCAGATCCTCGGTATGTTCTCCCAGGGAACCGTGGCGCTGCTCTCCTCGCGCTCTATCCTCAAGCGTGGCGTCAAAGCCGACATGACAATGGTGCTGGACGACGCTAACAACCCGTTCAAGCTGTTGCCGACCGGGAAAACCGTCCTCATCCAGATGTTCGGTACCCCCATGCCGGGCTTTATGCCGCCGACGAAATCCGTGCGCGACGCGCTGATCGATCTGCAGGCGCACCAGCTGGGGATGATCTCCGGTATTCGCGCCATTATTGCCGCGATGCTCCAGTCCTTTAACCCGGAACAGCTGGAAGAGCAGGCGAAACAGAACGGCATGACTTCTCGCCTGGCGCTGCCGGGAAGCCGCAAAGCCGCCCTGTGGGACTATTTTGTTCGCAGCTACGGCGAGACGGCAGGTGAGATCGAGGATGACTTCCACACCCTGTTTGGCGAAGCTTTCCTTCATGCCTATGACATGGAGGTGAATCAGTACAAAGACTCACAGAGCGGATCGGAAGACAAATGAATATCGCAACGGCTTCTCTCTCCCGCCAGGGGACGCGCGCCAGTAACCAGGATCAGACGGGAGAAACCATTGGGGAACGCTCAGCCTGCTTTGTCGTCTGCGACGGCATCGCTGGCCTGCCGGGCGGGGAGGTGGCCGCTGAACTGGCCCGCAACAGCATTATCTCCCGCTTCGATGGCAACAAACACCTTAATGCGCAGCATATCCGCGACTACGTGCAGACCGCGAATCGCACCATTCTCAGCGAACAGCAGGCCGTGCAGGACTACCGCCGGATGGGCACGACGCTGGTCAGCCTGTTCATTGACCGGGATTATGGGCTGGCCTACTGGGCGCACGCCGGGGACAGCCGCCTGTACCTGTTTCGTCGCGGCTGGCTGTGGCACGTCACCACCGACCACAGCCTGGTGCAGCAGATGAAAGATGCCGGGCACCAGACCGATAACCTGAACAGCAACCTGCTGTATCTGGCGCTGGGGATTGAAAACGGTGGGCCAGAAGCGAGCTATAGCGACGTAGTGCAGGTTGAAGACGGCGATGCGTTTTTACTGTGCACCGACGGCTTCTGGCACGGCGTCAGCGAAGAGCAAATGAAGCAGTCGCTGCATATGGTCAATACGCCGCAGGAGTGGCTGACCTTAATGAACCAAATCATTCAAAAGAATGGCGAACAGGAGGGGAATGCTCAGGATAACTATACCGCCCTGGCGGTATGGATGGGCAACCCTCAGGATACAACATTGCTGCACACCCTCTCTGATGCAGCACAATTTCTTCCCTGCGGAACTGATTAGACACACAAGGAACGCTATGAAACTTTGGCTATCGGGTTTGGCACTTCTGGTGGTGACCTCCACCGCTCAGGCTGAGAATTTCCGCATCGTGCAGTCTCCTGCGCAGAAGCTGGATATCTGGATCGACAACATCAAAGACAACACCCCGCAAAGCTGGTGTAAGCCAGAGGTGGCGTTGCGTATCGTGGCGAACGGCAAGAAAGACGTCTCTGTGCTGGAAAACTTTGTCCCGCGTCTTGGCTCGCTGCTGGAGCACCAGTGCAGCAAACTCAATAAACTCAGCTGGACGCTCAACGATCCGGCGGGCACGACGCTGGCACAGGGCACGGCAGGCAAAGCGCAGGATTGGGCGCTGGTGGTGAAACAGGCGGAGGCTGCGACTGCCGCGACCGAAACCGCTGCCAGCGGCGCATTACTCCCGCCAGACCAGAATGTGGCTACCCAGACTGCGCCCGCCGACCGCACGCCGTGGCAGGAGTTTACCCTACAGGACGGCTGCCATCTGCGCACCTTCTGGGAAGGTGGTGCATCCGCACCGGCGCTCTTCATTCCGGATTCTGAGACCACCCGCTGCGGTAACGGCAGCTGGCTGAGCGGACACACTGTTATCTCCCAGTCCCGCAACGGCGGGCAGAAAGAGATGGCCGTGACCTACATTCACGGCTTCCCGGTGACCGGGTTGAACCAAAACGCCGACCCGGAAAACGCCCTGATCACCTCCGTCAACAAAGAGCGCATGGTCTTCAGCACGTCTGACAGCGACCAGAGCTGGATGATCCTGCCTTACGATGACGCCCTGAACAGTTGGAAGAGCAACGGCACGGTGGCGGTAGAAATTTCGCGCGAAGTCGCCAGCGACGATGCAAAACTGCAGGCGCGTATCGCCGCGGTGAAAAAAACGTGGAGCGCCTGGGTTGCGCCCGGCACCCCGCTGAATATTGTGCTGATTGACACCCTGCGTCCTCAGCTGCGGGATCCGGCAGTTGGCGCATGGCGCGCGGCGAATTAAGGAATGGCTATGAATACGCTCTATCAACACCTGGCGGGTGAGTCGCTCAACGAGGCGCTGGCGCGTCTGGAGGCTGAAATCAAAGCCCGTCCTGCAGACGCCGATCTCCGCGCCGCGTTCGTGCAGTTTTTAACCCTCAGCGGCAACTGGTCACGGGCCCTGACCCAGCTGAAGAGCTGGCTGGCGCTGAAGCCTCAGGCGAAGCCCACCGTCACGCTGCTGGAGCAGGCCATTCAGGGCGAACTGCAGCGCGCGCAGGTGATGGCGGGTGCGCTGCGTCCTGCCATGCCTGAAACCCAGTGGCCGTGGCTCGCGACGCTTGCCGCAGCGCTTAACGAAAGCGACGAACGCGCCCACGCGCTGCGTCTGGAAGCCCTTGAACAGGCACAGGCGAACGCCGGTCAGTTGACCTTCGAAAACGAAGAGACGCAGGCGTTCGAATGGCTGATGGACGGTGATGCCCGTCTGGGCCCCGTCTGCGAAACCCTGGTGAACGGCCGCTATTTCTGGCTGCCGTTTAACGCTATCGCGGAGATCCGTTTCCAGGCGCCGGCCAGCGTTACTGACCTGGTCTGGCGTCATGCGCTGGTGCGTTTGACCGACGGTACGGAACAGGTGTGTCAGATCCCGGCGCGCTATCCGTTTGCGGCCGATGCCTGCGATGCGGTCAAGCTGGGGCGCACCACCGACTGGCGCCCGCTCGACGATGACGGCACCCTGTACGAAGGAATGGGGCAGAAGGCCTGGCTGAGCGAGCAAAGCGAAAGCCCGCTGCTGTCGTTAAGCCTCGTGACGTTTGCAACGGATGGAGCCGATGAGTAATCCCGCTGGCGAAGGCGATCTGCTGCGCAGCGGCTGGCAAGCCCGCAGCAAGCAGGAGAAGGTGGGGGCGCGCGACAAAATGCAGCCCTCGCTGCTCGATCGTCTCACCGATAACGACCCGGAGAAAAAACGCGAGCCGGCTAACAGCAACCTGATTACCCACGCCGCGCTGCGTCGCAACGTGTTGCGGGATCTGCAGTGGCTGTTTAACACCATCAACCATGACGCCTCCGGCGATTTGAGCGCCTTGCCGCACGTGAGCCGCTCGGTGGTGAACTTCGGCGTTGCACCGCTGGCCGGGAAGCGCATGTCGGATATCGAATGGCATGACATTCAGCGCAAACTCACCGAGGCCATCATCAATTTTGAACCGCGTATTTTGCTGCAGGGGCTGCAGGTCCGCTGCGTGTCGGATACCTCCTCGCTGGATCTGCACAACGTGCTCTCCATCGAGATAAAAGGGCGTTTGTGGTGTGTGCCGTACCCGCTGGAGTTCCTGTTTCGCACCGATGTCGATCTGGAAAACGGCCACTTTGAACTGAAAGATGCGGGGTAATCATGGAAAGTAAACTGCTCGACTATTACAACCGTGAGCTGGCCTACCTGCGCGAAATGGGGGCCGAGTTTGCCGAACGCTACCCGAAAGTCGCCGGAAGGCTGGGCATGCGCGGCATCGAAGTGGCGGATCCGTATACTGAGCGCCTGATGGAAGGGTTCGCGTTTCTGACCTCCCGCGTGCAGATGAAAATGGATGCGGAGTTTCCGCGTTTCTCCCAGCGTCTGCTGGAGATGATAGCGCCGAACTACCTTGCGCCGACCCCCTCGATAGCGATTGCACAAATTGAACCTGACAGCAGCCGTGGCGATCTGAGCAACGGCTTCATTGTGCCGCGCGGCACCATGATGGACAGCCTGGCGCTGAAGAAAACCGGCGTAACCTGCAGTTACACCACGGCGCACGAGGTCAATCTGCTGCCGTTGAAAATCGACAAGGTTGAGCTGGGCGGCGTGCCGGCGGATCTGCCGCTGGCGCAGCTGGGTCTGAGCCAGCGCGGTATCAACAGCGCGCTACGCATCCGCATTGCCTGCGACGGCCCGCAAAACCTTGGTCATCTGGATTTCGACCGCCTCGAGCTTTTTCTCAGCGGTCCGGACATTGAAGCGCTGAAGCTGCTGGAGCTTGTGATGGAGCATCATGCCGGGATCGTCTGCCAGACGGTCAGCCCGCATCCGCAGCGGCAGTTGCTCCCGTCGGATGCGCTGCGCCAGGAGGGCTTTGAGCCGGATCAGGCGCTGCTCCCGGACGATCTGCGCAACTTTGACGGTTACCGTCTGCTGCAGGAGTATTTCGCCTTCCCGGCCCGTTTCCGCTTTATCAGCCTCAGCGGACTGAGCACGCTTGTGCAGCGTTGTGACAGCGAAAAAGCGTTCGATATCTTCATTCTGCTGGATAAGTCGGATGAACAGCTGGAGCGCGTGGTCGACACCAGCCATATGGCCCTGCACTGCACGCCGGTGATCAACCTGTTCCCGAAGGTGGCGGCCCGGCAGAAGCTGAGCGAAGGTCAGCATGAATATCATCTGGTGGTCGATAACATTCGCCCGCTGGACTATGAAATTTACGCGGTGAATAAAATCTACGGCAGCGCCGACGGGCAGCGCGACGACCAGACGTTTCGTCCTTTCTGGAGCACCTGGAGCGGGGACGCGGGCAACTACGGAGCCTATTTTTCACTGCGCCGGGAACAGCGCGTGCTCTCTGAACATGCCCTGCGTTACGGCACCCGTACCGGCTATATCGGTTCTGAGGTGTTTGTGTCGCTGGTGGATGAACAGCACGCGCCGTGGCAGGAGAACCTGCGCTACATCTCTGCCGAGGTGCTCTGCACCAGCCGTGACCTGCCGCTGATGCTGCAGCAGGAGCTCGGGCAGTTCATTATGGCTGACTCCATGCCGGTGAAATCCCTGACCCTGCGTAAAGGCCCGACGCCGCCGCGTCCGGCGCTGGCTGAAGGGTTCAGCACCTGGCGCCTCATCAGCCAGCTGCAGATGAACTACCTCAGCCTGATGGACAGCGATAACGAAGACGGCGCAGCCGCGCTGCGTCAGCTGTTAGGGCTGTATGCCAACCTGGCTGAGACGCCAGTTGCGCGTCAGGTGGAAGGGGTTCGACACTGCGTGCTGGAGCCGGTTCACCGCCGCGTACCGGAGCCTGGCCCGGTCGTTTTCGCCCGCGGGATTGGCATTACCCTGACGGTAGATGAGCGGGCGTTCTCCGGTGCCAGCCCCTGGCTTTTCGGCAGCGTGCTGGAGCGTCTCTTTGCCCGGCTGGTGTCCATTAACAGCTTCACGGAATTTACCCTCAAGAGCCAGCAGCGCGGCGAGATCGGCTACTGGGCACCGCGGATGGGTAAAAGGGCGCTGCTATGAGTGACGTTGCTGCCGCACCGCTGCGCGTACACCGCCTCACGCCGCTGCCGGACAGTTTCTGGCGCGGCGTTCGCGAAACGCCGTGGCGCTACGATCTGTTCCAGTTGTTAAGACGCATTGATGCCCAGGGCGGCGAGCGCTATCCGCTGGGGCGCGCGCCGCTGCCGAAATTTGAACCGTTACGCATCGGCCAGCAGCCATCGATGAGCTTTGCGCCTTCCACGGTGGCGCAGGTGCGTCAGCGCGAAGGGAGCGGGCTGCATGAGGTGTCTATCCTCAGCTTCGGCCTGTTTGGCCCGAACGGCCCGCTGCCGGTCCACATGACGGAGTACGCCCGCGAGCGTATTCATCATCATCAGGACAGCAGCCTGAGCGCCTTTGCCGATCTGTTCCATCATCGCCTGACGCTGCTGTTTTATCGCGCCTGGGCGGATGCGCAGCCCGCCGTCTCCCTTGATCGCCCCGACAACAGACGCTTTGAGAGGTATCTGGCGTCGCTGATTGGGATGGGACAGCCGGGTCAAATGAACAAAGGCAGCCTCAGCGCGCATGCCCGCTTTACCCACGCCGGGCACCTGACCCGTCACGGGCGGGATCCGGAGGGGCTGGAAAAGATCCTGCGTCATTACTTTAAGGCACCGGTCAAACTGGTGAGCAACGTCCCGCAGTGGATGCCGCTCTCCGCGCGCGAGCAGGCGCAGCTGGGAGCCGGTCGGCGCATGCCGCGCCTGGGTGAATCCGCCTTTCTGGGCATTGCGGTACGCGACGTGCAGCATAAATTTCGCATCGAGATTGGCCCGCTGAGCGCGGAGGAGTACAACCGCTTCCTGCCGGGCGAAGCCTGGGTCACCGAACTGCGCGACTGGGTGCGCCAGTATGCCGGGGTGGAATTTGAATGGGAAACACGGGTGATCCTGCGCGAAGACGCGGTGCAGGGCACCTCGCTCGGCGGTACCGGGCGATTAGGCTATAACACCTGGCTGGGTCATCAACCTCAGCCTGTCCCGCGTGGCGATCTGGTGTATCGCGCAGAGCGGTAATCCTTCCGTATACCGAATCATTGTTAATGGAAACTAACATGTCAGAAATTAGCCGTGCCGTGCTTTTCGGCAAACTGGATACGCTGTTATTTACCTCTCTGGAAAGCGCCACCGCCTTCTGCAAGCTGCGCGGCAACCCGTATGTGGAGCTGGTGCACTGGCTGCATCAGCTGATGCAGCAGCAGGATGGCGATCTGCAGCAGGTCATCCGCCACTTTGCCCTCGACGAACAGCAGCTGACGCGCGATATCGTTGCCGCGCTGGACGCCCTGCCGCGCGGAGCGAGCTCTGTTTCCGATCTCTCCGAACATATCGACAGCGCCGTGGAACGCGCCTGGGTCTACGGGTCGCTGAAGTTTGGCGTCAGCCGTATTCGCGGCGGCCATTTGCTGATTGGCCTGCTGAAAACCTGGAATCTGGCCAACGTGCTGAAAAGCATCTCGGCGCAGTTTACCCGTCTAAACGTCGAGGTGCTGATTGAGCAGTTCGACGCCATTTGCGCCAACAGCAAAGAGACGCAGCAGGCCGCTGCCGCGGTTGACGCACCGGCGGGGGCGGTTCCGGCCGCTCAGGGGACGCTGGCCCAGTACGGTCAGGACCTGACCGCCCGCGCCCGCGAAGGGAAGATTGACCCGGTTGTCGGGCGTGATGAAGAGATCCGCCAGATGGTCGATATTCTGATGCGTCGCCGCCAGAACAACCCGCTGCTGACCGGGGAGGCCGGGGTCGGTAAAACGGCGGTGGTGGAAGGGCTGGCGCTGCGTATCGCTGACGGCGACGTACCGGAGCCGCTGCAAAATATACAGCTGTGGCTGCTGGATATCGGCATGCTGCAGGCCGGCGCGGGCATGAAGGGCGAATTTGAGGCCCGTCTGCAGGCATTAATCAATGAAGTGCAGTCCAGCGCTACGCCGATCATTCTGTTTATCGATGAGATCCACACCCTGATTGGCGCAGGCGGCCAGCAGGGCACCGGTGACGCCGCCAACCTGCTGAAGCCCGCCCTGGCGCGCGGTCAGCTGCGCACCATCGGGGCGACCACCTGGGCGGAATACAAAAAATACATCGAGAAAGATCCGGCGCTGACCCGTCGTTTCCAGACGGTGCAGGTTCATGAGCCGGACGAAGCGAAAGCCGTTCTGATGCTGCGCAGTACCGTATCGCCGCTGGAGACGCACCACCAGGTTCTGCTGCTCGACGAAGCGGTGAGCGCCGCGGTGAAGCTCTCCCATCGCTATATTCCTGCGCGTCAGCTGCCGGATAAAGCCGTTGCGCTGCTCGATACCGCCTGTGCCCGCGTCGCGGTCAGCCAGAGCGCGCCGCCGGCGCAGCTTGAAGACTGCCTGCGCCATCTTGCCGCGCTGGACGTAGAAATCGGGATTGCCGAACGCGAAGCGCGGGTGGGGGCTGGTGACGCCGGGCGCGTAACGGCCTTACGCGCAGAGCGTGACGCGTATGAGACAAAACGCGACACCCTGGCCCAGCGCTGGGAGGAAGAGCGCAGCCTGGTGCAGGAAATTATCCGCCTGCGTGCTGCGCTGTTTGCGGCCGGTGATGAAGAGAGCGCCGGGCTGCACGACCAGCTGGCGGAGCAGCAGCAGGCGCTGAAAACCTTACAGGGTGACGAACCGCTGTTGTTCGCCGCGGTGGATGAAAACGTGGTTGCGGCAGTGGTTTCTGACTGGACCGGGATCCCGCTGGGCCGGATGGTGAACAACGAAATCGACGCGGTGCTGAACCTTGCCGACACGCTGAACCAGCGGGTCATCGGCCAGCGTCACGGGCTGGATCTGATTGCCCGCCGGGTGAAAACCTCCCGTGCGAAGCTGGACGACCCGAACAAACCGGTGGGCGTCTTTATGCTGTGCGGCCCGTCCGGCGTCGGCAAAACGGAAACCGCGCTGGCGCTCGCGGAGTCGCTGTACGGCGGCGAGCAGAACGTCATTACCATCAATATGAGTGAATTCCAGGAAGCACACACCGTCTCTACCTTAAAAGGTGCACCGCCGGGATACGTAGGGTATGGTGAGGGCGGTGTGTTAACCGAGGCCGTGCGTCGCCGCCCGTATAGCGTGGTGCTGCTGGACGAAATTGAAAAAGCGCACCCGGACGTGCATGAGATCTTCTTCCAGGTCTTCGACAAAGGCTGGATGGAAGACGGCGAAGGGCGCCATATTGATTTCCGCAACACCATTATTATTCTGACGTCTAACGTGGGCACCGAGTTGATCAGCGCCATGTGTGCCGACCCGGAGCTGATGCCGGAGCCGGAGGCGTTAAGCGGCGCGCTGCGCCAGCCGCTGCTGGAGGTGTTCCCACCGGCGTTGCTGGGCCGTCTGCTGGTGGTGCCGTATTACCCGCTCAGCGACGAGATGCTGGGGCAAATTGTTCGCCTGCAGCTCAGGCGCATCCAGCGTCGCCTGGAAGAGAATCACAACATCATTTCTGAGTTTGACGACAGCGTGGTGGAACAGATTGTTCAGCGCTGTACCGAGGTGGAGTCCGGCGGCCGCATGGTGGATGCGATCCTGACCAATACCTTGCTGCCTCAGATGAGCCAGATTTTACTTACCGCCAGCCGCAGCGACGAGCAGTTCCGACGTCTGCATGTGACCTGTGAGCAGGGCGAGTTTCACTGTCAGTTTGCCGCGTAATAATCATCAAGAGAACTGTAAAAGATGACGGATAATGATAACAATCGGACTGTCCCAAACGCGCTCCCGGTCGGGTACCGCTTCAATGAGTTTGAAATCAAAGAGGTGATCGGCGGCGGCGGTTTCGGCATCGTTTATCGCGCGTGGGATCACCAGCTCGAACGCACTATCGCTATCAAAGAATTTATGCCTTCCTCGCTCGCCGTGCGCGGCGACGACATGACCCTGGTGCTGCGCAGCGAGCGCTTTGGCAAAGCCTTTTCCGCCGGGCTGAACAGCTTTATTCAGGAGGCGCGTCTGCTGGCGCGCTTTAACCACCCGAACCTGCTGCACGTTCTGCGCTTCTGGGTGCAAAACGACACGGCCTACATGGGGACGCTGTTTTACAGCGGCACCACGCTGTCGCGCCTGCGTGAAGAAAAGCCGGAGCTGATTAACGAAGCCTGGATCCGCCGTACGCTGCCGATGCTGTTTGGCGCAATCAAGACCATCCACGACGAAGGTTACCTGCATCGCGACATCTCTCTGGATAATATCCAGATCCAGGATAACGGCCTGCCGGTTCTGCTCGATTTCGGCTCCGCGCGTCGCACCATCGGTAACCTTTCTGACGAAACCGAGACCATGCTGCGTCCGGGCTTTGCGCCAATTGAGCAGTACACCGACGACAACGAAAGCGAGCAGGGTCCGTGGACGGATATCTACGCCCTCGGCGCCGTGCTGCGTACCCTGATCGTGGGATCGCCGCCGCCGGTCAGCGTGGTGCGCTCCATTCAGGACACCTGTAAGCCGCTGGTGGAAATCATGCCGCAGGGCTACTCCATTCCGCTGCTGCAGGCCATTGACCGCGCGCTGGCGCTGCACATGGAGGACCGTCCTCAGTCTATTGACGAATTCGCCGCGCTGATTGAGATGCCGGTTGCCGGTATTAACGACGTGCTGACGGCGAAAAAGCCCGGCACGATGCTGGTCCCGGTGGAAGAGGAAAAACCGGCGTCGGCACTCGACTGGCGTCGTTACAAGATCCCAGGCATGGTTGCCGCGGGCGTGCTGGTGGGCGTTGTCGCCGGCGCGATGCTGTTCAGCGGCAGTGGCCATGACGTGCCCGAGCAGGCTGCGCAGGCACCGACAGAAACGCGTCCGGCTGAAACCGCCGCAAACGCGCCAGAGGTGAAGCCAGAAACGGCGACGGTGAGCGAGCAGGCCACTGCGCCAGCGACAGCGCAACAAACGCCACCGCCTGTTGCGAGCCCGGTTGCGTTGGTCTATATCCGTATTCTCGATGGCGAAACGCTGAAGGTGAACGGCGAGCCTAAAGCGCTGCGTCCGGCAAATAACGGCTATGCGTCGCTCAAACTGCCGGCCGGTGAGACGAAGATTGAACTGCAGGGCAACGGAAGAACGCGTAGCCAGACGCTGGATATCGTTAAGCCGGGCACCTGGCTGGTAAATCCGTAAGTCAGGCCGGTACAGGACGGAGCGAATGTATAACATTAAGTTTGTCTATCTGTTCAGCGAGAACGTTGCGCCAGCGCTTTTTGCGAAAATTATCCGCCCGTCCGTCGCCGGGCAGTGGATTATGTCGGTGCCAGACCATTCGCTGCGCTCACTCTTCACGCGCTACGATTTACTGCGATCCATCACTGGCGCAAATCCCTATCAGTCCGGGCGCGATACGCGCAAGCTGATTGCGCAGGATCTCGATATGGGCAGGATCGTGGCGATTGACGAGAGTTTTCGCAGCTGGTCGTCGGTAACGGAAATCTTTTACATCAACGCAAAGGGGCGGCTTCAGGCCGCCTCGCTCACCGGGCTGGGCTGGTACCCGGTAAGCAATATCGTCGATCGTTACGAAACGATGGTGCGCACCTATGGTTCCCGCCCTGCGCCAACGGAGCTGCCGACGCAGGTGGTGAAATCCAAAGCGGCGCAGGTGCCTGACCAGCCGACGCCGGGCAAAGACGGTAAAACCTATGCCTCTCAGTTGCAGAATATGACCAAAGCCGAACGCTGGCAGGCCCGTAAGGACCTGATTGCGAAGGGCAGCAACAGTCTCTATCCGGATGCGCAGATCGCGGCTAAGCGGTTAGCGGCGAATAACATTGCGGTGGAGAAAGCGAAGCTTGCGGAAAATGTTTATAAGACCGTTAACCCGCTGGAAACCACGCCGGGGGTACCGGAGGGGTGGAAGGATATCAGTAATGATGCCGCCGCGCTGAAGAAGCTTGGGCTAAACCGCAAAGCCCTTTTTGACAATACAGCCTCTCCTGATTTTCTGGCCCGCGTATATCAACCCGACCCAGAGGTGTTTGGTCGTGATATGAACCCAACGTTGGTTTTCAGAGGATCACGGCAACCCGAATTTTTCCCCATGAAGAACATGGCTGACTGGAAAAATAACGGTGCGCAAGGGCTTGGCATGGCGTCAGATTATTACAAAAGAGCGGTGGGGCTAGGCGAACAACTCTCTAAATCCGGACAACAAGTGGACATCGCGGGTCACTCGCTGGGGGGCGGATTAGCCTCTGCGACCTCGATGGCCAGCGGTATGCCGGGATGGACCTTCAACGCGGCCGGACTGCATCCTGGGACCGTAGAGAAATACGGCGGAAGTTTGCTGGGCAGTACGGAAAATATTCAGGCTTACCGGGTTGAAGGTGAACTGCTGACAAAAATTCAGGAAGTTAACCTTTGGGAAGATTTCAAAACGGTTAAAGGACACGTGCCGGCGCTGATAGCCAAAGAAGAGCTTTCTGCCGTCATGCCTGACGCTGCCGGGATTGCACACGACCTTCCGGGGGGAACGGGGGGCGCTCTGGATCGCCATGGAATTGGTCAGGCAATTAACTGTATTGAGCAACAGAAGGATGAAGACATCGCTATTATTGGGAGTCGCGCGTGAAATCATTGATTACTGGCTGGATAGCGCTTTGTTTAATGTTAATGGTGCAGGGGTGCAAGCAAAATATGGATTTGAAACCAGACAATTACTTCAGCGGACAGCAGCTCACCTTAGCGCGTGCCATTGAGGCCGGTGAGGTGAATGAAGTTGTTAAGCTCGCTTCGCAAACCGACCTTAATACGCCCGGTAAAGAGGACATGACGCTGCTGTTTTGGGCGGTGATGAATTCAATTAACGATAAGAAAACACCGGATCAATTAAAGATTATTACCGCGCTGGTCAAATCGGGGGCAGATCCACTGCAGCCACGACCTCGGGGGGAGAGCAGTCCTGCAGAATTTGTCCTGAAAGCGGACAGCGGCGTCTGGATAAAGGCGATGCTGGAGGGCGGATTACCGCCGGATGCGAAGGACAAAACGTTTGGGGAACCGATTATCTTCGAAACCCTCGAAGCAAAAAACACCGATACGCTCCAGGCGATGCTTGATGGCGGAGCGGATATCAATATCACCAACTCACTGGGTAATACGTTGCTGATCGCCGCGCTGGATTTTCACTCTTACGACCATGTCCTGCTTTTGCTGGAGCGTGGCGCAAACGCTGAGATCAAGGCGGATAATGGCTGGACAATGGCCAACCAGCTGCAGCGTTATCTGAACCGGGCGAAAGAGGGCAGTGACGAATATCAAAAACTGACTGAAATTAAGGACGCGCTTATTCAGCATGGTGGTAAATGGCCTCCCGCGCCGGTGAGTCAGTGATGTCGTTAAACCGTGAGCTTCCTTAAGCAATGATGACTGTTAAAAAGCAGGTTTTCATTTTCTGGGGAACGATGGATGCGCTGGCTGTTGCGATCTACTGTGCGCAGTCTGTACGCCATGACAGAGTCCCCTTTGTATCCGATATCTTCTCCTTCATTGCGACAGGAAACGGGCCTTCTGGTGGTGGGGATAGCGTTCTGCTGCTGTTCTTTATTCTCGATTTCCTGTTGCTGTTGTCGCTTTTTGCCTCAGCATGGTGCTTTCTGACAGGGAAGCCTTTTGCGAGCAAACTGGCGCTCTGCCAGGAAGTTTTCCGCCTGATCTCTTTCCGGTGTTCGGTGACCCTTTTTCCGCTGTTGTTGAACCTCATGGGGGCCCAGAACGTCTGGCTGAATAGTGTTTTGTTTATATTCTCAGAGTTTCTAAAGATCTACTCCCTGTGGATATATCAATATGAACAAGACAATGAATCTTTGAAAAGGCAAAAGCGGTATCGAAATTAAGCAGACGGTGACTTGTGCATATCCCAAAACGTCTTGTCAGAAATCTCGTCTTTGTTGATACATTTATTTAGCATAAAACATTACGGAATATCGATTATGCTCAACCGAATTACCGTCCAGCTCCCGGTCGAGGGGCTGCTCTTCTGGAAACTCTCCGGCCGCGAGGCGATGTCCGAGTCGTTCGCCCTGACGTTGACCCTGCTCGGCACGGATGCGCGCATTGACCGCAGCAAACTGCTGGGCCAGCCGGTCACGGTGACCATCCCGACGCAGAACCTGCTCACCTCCCGCTATATCAACGGTAAAGTCACGCGCGTGGCGGTGAGCGCCGTTGAGCTGTCGGGGACCCGCTACGCGGTGTACCAGCTGACGGTGGAGCCGGACCTGTGGCCGATGAAACGCGACCGTAACCTGCGCATCTTCCAGGGGCAGACGGTGCCGCAGATTGTGAAAACCCTGCTGGGCGAGCATCAGGTCAACGTCGAGGACAAGCTCACCGGCAGCTACCGGGTGTGGAACTACTGCGTGCAGTATCAGGAGTCGAGCCTGGACTTCATCAGCCGCCTGATGGAGCTGGAGGGGATTGCGTATCACTTCAGCCATGAGGCGGACAAACACACCCTCGTGCTCACCGACGCCGCCACCCAGCATCAGCCGTTCAGCGGCTACGAGGTGATTCCGTATCACCAGACGCCGTCCGGCGGCAGCACGGATGAAGAGGGTATCGGCCAGTGGGCGCTGGAGGACAGCGTCACGCCGGGGATTTACAGCCTCGACGATTACGATTTCCGCAAGCCGAACGCGTGGCTGTTCCAGGCCCAGCAGAACCCGACGTCGCCGAAGCCGGGCAGCATTGACGTCTACGACTGGCCGGGACGCTTTGTGGAGACCGGGCATGCGGAGTTCTACGCCCGCATTCGCCAGGAGCGCTGGCAGGTGGAGCACCAGCAGATTCAGGCCACCGCTACGGCGGCAGGCATTGCGCCTGGCCACACCTTCACCCTGACTAACGCGCCGTTCTTCAGCGATAACGGCGACTATCTGGTGACGGCGGCGGGGTATCACTTCGAGGAGAACCGCTACGCCAGCGGCGAGGGTGAAACTATTCACCGGACTGATTTCACGGTTATCCCGGCGTCGGTCTCTTATCGCCCGGCGCAGAGTACGCCCTGGCCGCGCACCTACGGCCCGCAGACAGCAAAAGTGGTGGGTCCGCAGGGGGAGAGCATCTGGACGGACAAATACGGCCGCGTGAAGGTGAAGTTCCACTGGGACCGTCTGGCGAAGGGCGACGACACCAGCTCCTGCTGGGTGCGAGTGTCGAGCGCGTGGGCGGGCCAGGGCTACGGCGGGGTGCAAATCCCACGCGTGGGCGATGAGGTGGTGGTGGACTTTATCAACGGTGATCCGGACCGTCCGATTATTACCGGGCGGGTGTACAACGATGCGAGCATGCCGCCGTGGGCGCTGCCGGCGGCGGCGACGCAGATGGGCTTTATGAGCCGGACGAAAGACGGCTCGGTCGACAACGCCAACGCCCTGCGGTTTGAGGACAAGGCGGGCGCGGAGCAGGTGTGGCTCCAGGCCGAGCGCAATCTGGATATTAACGTCAAAAATGATGAATCGCATGCCACGGAAAAAAATCGTACCCAGTTTGTAGGTGAAAATGAAACCTTACGGGTGGTGAAAAATCAGCAGGCGGGTGTTAAAGGGGACGTCATTTGCCTGACGGGTAACAGTCGCAGCGATAAAGTGGTTAATAACTTTATTATTTCAGCGGGCAATACGTTGAGGCTGGAGTGTGGTGAAAGCGCCATTGAATTATCAAAAGATGGCAGCGTTAATATCATTGGTAATAACTTTAACTTCACCGCAAAACAGAACGCGCAGATAAACACGCTTGGCGGTGAACTGCATCTGAACCCTGCCGGTGGAAGCAATGCCATCGATCCTCCTGGGTCATCCCATCAGAGTGAAATCCAGCAGGAAGTGGATAGTTTTTTTGTTATTAATGCCAACAAATAAAAGTAACTCGTATGGCGGAATATACTCTCCAGGAAGCTACGCTGGCGTTACCAGATGTATATAAAGACAGAACCATGAATTTATTTGCCCTGAGCGAAAATGGTGCCAGTGAGTTTGCTTTTGTTGTGTCTCGTGCCAGTAAAAAATAATGAAGGACTGCATGACGTGACATCGCGTCTGGTGCTAAGCCGAATACATCGTTTGAGGTTGTCAGCAGGTCAGATGAACCTTGAATAATGAATATGGAATTAAAGGAAATACCATGATCGACCTTCATTACGAAGACTCAGTAATCAATCATTATGCTGCTCGCTATCATACATACCTGCCAATTAATGTCCGTAAGGCAATAAGAAGCAACAGTATTGATAATTTGAGTTCTTCACAAGCCTGGGATGCAACTTTACCTTTAATTACGACTGAAGATGTTTCACGTGATAAAGCGCTTGGGGCGCTTGTGGGACTGGCTGTTGGGGACGCCGTCGGCACCACTCTTGAGTTTAAGAAAAGAGACAGTGAACATGTAGCGGATATGATTGGTGGCGGACCTTTTCAATTAAAACCTGGTGAATGGACAGATGATACGTCCATGGCATTATGTCTGGCCGAGACTTATCTTTCAGAAAACAGAATGCACACCGATGTGCTTAGAAAATATCTCCTGAAATGGTATCTTGACGGAGAGAATAGCAGTAATGGTCGGTGCTTCGATATCGGGAATACGACGCAATTCGCACTTGAACAGTATATGCGTGTCGGACCTTCCTGGTATGGTAATACAGAGAAACACACTGCTGGTAATGCTGGGGTTATTCGTCAGGCACCGGTGTCTATCTTTCGTCGAAAATCGCTGCGTGCGATTTACTTCGAATCCCAGGCTCAGAGTCGAGCAACGCATGGCGCGGTAGAGTCAATTAATGCATGCCAATTTCTCGGATTGGTATTGCACTATTTAATTAACGGTTATCAAAAAGAAGAAACTTTTTCGCCTCATGTTTTCCCACTGTGCGCGCGTGTAATGATCATTAATGCGGGCGAGTATAAGCAAAAAACTCGCGACCAGATTCGTTCAAGTGGTTACGTTATTGATACGCTTGAGGCCGCGATGTGGTCCGTATGGAATACGGATAATTTCCGTGATGCCATTCTACTGGCAGCTAACCTTGCCGATGATGCTGACAGCGTTGCAGCGACGGCGGGACAAATCGCGGGAGCATTATATGGTTACTCCGGTATTCCGCAGGAGTGGAAAAACAGACTCGTACAGCACGAACGTATCGCCAAAATGGCAGGTGAACTGTTCGATAGAGCTCCTGAGGATAATTTCTTATAATTATATTAGCCATCTGGCACGGGTATTGTACCGTGCCTTTTTCTTAGTCTGTACCTAATGGTTTGTTAGTTAAAAGCATCCCTACGTGATAAAAATTGGAAAATACAGATTCTTCGACAAGAGAAGATGTGGTGACCATGGTTGTGGATAAAGAAAATTACACCGCGCTGGATTATATCAATGATGCTATTGATGCAATCAATCATCGATTGGAACAAAATCCTACATTTTCTTTATATATTATGGCAAAGAATCAGTTGGATTATATAAGATCCATTCTAACTGGTGCTGAAAAGGATAAAAGTAAATTACACACATTGAATCTTGGAGTGCTTGCGTCCAAAGAGTTTGATACTACCGATGCCGAGCTTGCTCAGCATTTGTCCAATGCTAATTATATAGCTTCTCAGATGGGGCAAGGATTGAAAGTTATTCTCCCCCATGAGCAAGACGTAGAGTACTTGAAAAGGCAAAAGAGATATCGCAAGTGATGAGTAACTTTTGATTAAAGTTTTAAATGTAATCATCCTGGTTAGAGTTACCACGGAAAAATGGGGACATAACTTGCTATCATGTGTAATATTTTAAGACAATTCGATTCACTGCAATGAATGAAATAACAATCTTTGGTTATGTTGAAAGAGCATTGGTTATAGCACAAAAGAGATATGCTGAGGTCAAAAATCTTAACCCTCATAACCCGCTTTTACAAATGTACGACTCTATTGTACAACAATTATTATTTTTACGGGATTTAATAGAAGGTAAGGAAAAGGATAAGGCAAAATTATGGAAAATGACGTTCGGTATGTATGCAGTGAAGGAGTTTGAAAATTCTGATGAGTTGTTTTTTGAAAGGTTGTCGGATGCTTGGTTTATTGTGGATCAAATCCGCCGAGGATTAAAGGTTAGGTTGCCGCATGAGGTTGACGCCAATTACATAACAAAGCAACAAAAGCTCAATAAGAAATATCCTGATGAGTTTTAGTGCTGGGTGTTAAATATTTTTATTATGGGTGAATGGTGATTGATTTACATGCTAATTTGAATGTATTGTTAAAATATGTAGATAGATATCGTAAGTACTTACCTATTAGCAGTCCTTCAGTCCAGCGGAGGATGCAGTATGAATATAATGATAAACCATTAGCATCATCTTTTGATTGCGATGCACAACAAAAATGGGATTTAACACCATTATGTAACATCTCGCTTGAGGAATCACGGGATCGCGCGATAGGTGCGCTTATTGGTCTTGCGGTCGGGGATGCTGTAGGCACCACACTCGAATTTCTACCCCGTGACAGAGCACACGTTAAGGATATGACAGGGGGGTGGGCCATTTCGACTGCGCGCAGGCGAATGGACGGATGATACTTCCATGGCATTATGCCTTGCGGAAACTCTTCTTGAGAAAGGTGATGCTGATACTATATTCTTTAGGAATAAACTTCTGGCATGGTATCAGCATGGTTATAACAGTTCAAATGGTGTCTGTTTTGATATAGGGAATACAACTCGATTTGCTTTAGAACAATATTTGGCTATTGGTTCTGGCTGGAGCGGTAATACTTCACCAGAAACTGCAGGTAATGCATCCATTATCAGGCAAGCACCTGTCTCTATTTTTTTTAGAAAGTCATTAAGCAAATCATTTTATGAATCCAAAAAACAAAGTATTGCTACACATGGTGCATCGGAAGCAATAAATAGCACACAGTATTTAAACTATTTACTTGTATATGTGATTAATGGGAGCAACAAAGAATTTGTTTTCGCTCCACATATTATGCCGCTCCAGCCGCGTGTAATGATTATTAATGCGGGCGAGTATAAGCAAAAAACTCGCGACCAGATTCGTTCAAGTGGTTACGTTATTGATACGCTTGAGGCCGCGATGTGGTCCGTATGGAACACGGATAATTTCCGAGATGCCATTCTACTGGCCGCTAACCTTGCCGATGATGCTGACAGCGTTGCAGCGACGGCGGGACAAATCGCGGGAGCATTATATGGTTATTCCGGTATTCCGCAGGAATGGAAAAACAAACTCGTACAGCACGAACGTATCGCCAAAATGGCAGGTGAACTGTTCGATAGAGCTCCAGAGGATAATTTCTTATAATTATATTAGTCATCTGGTACGGGTATTGTACTGTGCCTTTTTCTTTGTCTGTACCTAATGGTTTGTTAGTTAAAAGCATCCCTGCGTGATAAAAATTGGAAAATACAGATTCTTCGACAAGAGAAGATAGTCAATCAACGGTTCGGGCCAATATTACGCCTGGTAGTAAAATCTCTCGCCGCGTTAAGCTGTATCTTGTTGTTTTGACAATGCCTGGAGATCAATATGTATAAATGTGGTACGTTATGATTCATTGGCTTTTCTTTATTCTCTTCATGATTTGGACGCTAGCGATTATCTGGAATGGAAAAGACTTATTCAGTAAAAAACAGTGGTGCCTTACCGGGTTGATGTTCGTTCTGGTGCTAGTGGCTACGGTTGTTATTGGTTTTACGTTGAAATGGTTTGCTCAGTCAATGTCATTATTCTCCGTCGCAACGGCGAAACACTATTCGATTATCTTTTCCATGTCTTTCCTGTGCGTATGGGGACTAAAAGTTACCGTTGTGCTGCTCTGTACGATCTTTTCCGCGATTACTGGAGGGCACAAAAAATACAATGCTGAAAATTATGAAGCATTATCGTCTATAACACGCGTCGTTGCGCCTGGCTTACTTATCGTTGCTAAAAGCGTAGTTTCCCTGGGTAGCGTCCTTATGTTTTCAGGTTTATGGCTTAAATAATCACGATTTAAAAAATATCTCAATGAATACCGAGATTAGTCCATAGTGGAATAACGATTATGCTCAACCGAATTACCGTCCAGCTCCCGGTCGAGGGGCTGCTCTTCTGGAAACTCTCCGGCCGCGAGGCGATGTCCGAGTCGTTCGCCCTGACGTTGACCCTGCTCGGCACGGATGCGCGCATTGACCGCAGCAAACTGCTGGGCCAGCCGGTCACGGTGACCATCCCGACGCAGAACCTGCTCACCTCCCGCTATATCAACGGTAAAGTCACGCGCGTGGCGGTGAGCGCCGTTGAGCTGTCGGGGACCCGCTACGCGGTGTACCAGCTGACGGTGGAGCCGGACCTGTGGCCGATGAAACGCGACCGTAACCTGCGCATCTTCCAGGGGCAGACGGTGCCGCAGATTGTGAAAACCCTGCTGGGCGAGCATCAGGTCAACGTCGAGGACAAGCTCACCGGCAGCTACCGGGTGTGGAACTACTGCGTGCAGTATCAGGAGTCGAGCCTGGACTTCATCAGCCGCCTGATGGAGCTGGAGGGGATTGCGTATCACTTCAGCCATGAGGCGGACAAACACACCCTCGTGCTCACCGACGCCGCCACCCAGCATCAGCCGTTCAGCGGCTACGAGGTGATTCCGTATCACCAGACGCCGTCCGGCGGCAGCACGGATGAAGAGGGTATCGGCCAGTGGGCGCTGGAGGACAGCGTCACGCCGGGGATTTACAGCCTCGACGATTACGATTTCCGCAAGCCGAACGCGTGGCTGTTCCAGGCCCAGCAGAACCCGACGTCGCCGAAGCCGGGCAGCATTGACGTCTACGACTGGCCGGGACGCTTTGTGGAGACCGGGCATGCGGAGTTCTACGCCCGCATTCGCCAGGAGCGCTGGCAGGTGGAGCACCAGCAGATTCAGGCCACCGCTACGGCGGCAGGCATTGCGCCTGGCCACACCTTCACCCTGACTAACGCGCCGTTCTTCAGCGATAACGGCGACTATCTGGTGACGGCGGCGGGGTATCACTTCGAGGAGAACCGCTACGCCAGCGGCGAGGGTGAAACTATTCACCGGACTGATTTCACGGTTATCCCGGCGTCGGTCTCTTATCGCCCGGCGCAGAGTACGCCCTGGCCGCGCACCTACGGCCCGCAGACAGCAAAAGTGGTGGGTCCGCAGGGGGAGAGCATCTGGACGGACAAATACGGCCGCGTGAAGGTGAAGTTCCACTGGGACCGTCTGGCGAAGGGCGACGACACCAGCTCCTGCTGGGTGCGAGTGTCGAGCGCGTGGGCGGGCCAGGGCTACGGCGGGGTGCAAATCCCACGCGTGGGCGATGAGGTGGTGGTGGACTTTATCAACGGTGATCCGGACCGTCCGATTATTACCGGGCGGGTGTACAACGATGCGAGCATGCCGCCGTGGGCGCTGCCGGCGGCGGCGACGCAGATGGGCTTTATGAGCCGGACAAAAGACGGCTCGGTCGACAACGCCAACGCCCTGCGGTTTGAGGACAAGGCAGGCGCGGAGCAGGTATGGATCCAGGCCGAGCGGAATATGGATACCAGCATCAAGAATGACGAAACGCACAGCGTCGGCGGCGAGCGTAGCCATTACGTGAAGAAAAATGAGCTGCATCGCGTGGAGGCGAATCAGATCCAGGCGGTGAAAGGCGGGACTGAGATCCTGACGGGGAAAGGCAAGCTGGACGCGGCGGTGGAGCAGTACGTTATTGCTTCCGGAACAAAGCTGAGGCTGGTCTCCGGTGAAAGCGCCATTGAGCTTAACGCGAACGGCAAAATTAGCCTGATCGGCAAAGAGTTTAACTTCTTTGTGGAAGGGGATGGCCATATTACGACGGGCGGTAAGCTACACCTGAATACCTCTGGCACAAAACCGGGTACCACGGCACCGGGCGCGGGACACAAAGGAGACATTGATGCGGCCGTTCAGGCGAAATTCACGACCAAAGGTGAGTAAAGCGGGAGCGGTGTTTGTCGCGTTATTAACGACGGGGATGGGTGGCGGAGACGTAAAAATAAACGATCTTTGGATCTTCGTTTCCAGGATGAGTGCATCACTCAAAACGTTATCCGTTAGGAATCTGAGCGACGCGCCGCTGCCGTTTAAAATGATCAAAAATAATGAATATATTAACTTCTACACTACTGAGGATATCACTCTCGCTGACGGAACGAACATAACCGCGATTGACTTACGTTTAAGTAAAGAACGCGACGGCGTTGCACCATTTCTCAGTTTTTCGCCCTCCGGCCGGTGCATAACGCTTGATGCCGTTAAAAAGCACTACCCGCATCTGGAGTTAACTGACTATCCCCGAGGCCGCTCCGGGAATGAAGTGACCAGCTACACTGCGTCAAAAGACAAAAATGGAGAGAAAATAAGCTTTAGTTTCACCGTAAATAAACCTGATTGTCTGGACTCGGTTGTCATTAGTGCGGACTAAGACATCTCATTGTCATAAAAGGCCTTTTTCTCCTTCGGAGAACCGGGTAATAAAAATTCGATGAAAAATGATTAACGTGAAAATTCACACCCCAACATTTCTCGCTTTTACCGTGATATGTCTCTCTCTGAACTGCTATGAGGTGCTTGCACACGATATACCACCGGTTTTAGTTAAACAGGATTTTACTGTGCAGCTGAAAGACCAGACGGTTTCATTGGGCGAAAGATGGACAGATGACGTTGCGCGTAAATTTGAGCTGCCGGTAGAGGGCCATTTTGTCGGTGAGGTTCCTTTTGACGAAACCCACTATAAATTCTACCAGCATCAAAAGACGGGGTTCGGCATTTATGTTTCCAATCTCTGGTGGGATAAAGCCGAACGCAGTATTGATGACTATATCGTGTCGCAGATTACGCTGACCGCAGGGGAGGGTAAAACGCCGCGCGGTATTCATGTGGGTTCATCTGCCGGGGAACTCAGCAGGGCATATGGCCATGGTCAGATTGAAAATGATGCCGGGGAACAATGGTGTTTTTATCAATTGAGTAACAGGCTGCTCTCTTTCGAGATTAAAGACGACAAGGTTGTGACAATAACAATGAATTACGACAATGGCGCCCGGGAGTAATTTGTGACCAGGAGATATTTGGCATGCGCATTGTTCACAGCGCTATTACTGGGCTCAGTTGCAACATCAGCCGCGCCTGAGCTCTCGCAATATAATGCGCTCGATACCGTAAGCCGTATCGTGAACGACAGCGAAGTGAAAGAGACGCTCAGGAAGACGCTGGGTAGCGATTACGAGACGTTTATTAGCAACTTCGATGTCTTTGGCGAACCCCATGCCACCTCAGACGGAGGGCTGTTTGTTGAAGGCTGGCTAAAAGATCTTTATCTGGAAAATGCGTCCGCTTTGGTCGTTGAACCTGACGGCAAACTCTATACGGCCTGGGTCGTTCCTGAGTCAGAGGTTGTTCATTATCAGTCATCCGATCGTAGTCAGGTGGTGAATCCCGATATTCAGCAGTGGGCGACCAGATTCAAAGCGATGCATTTTGCAACGAACAGCCCGGCAAGACGCGCATTTGACGGGGTATGGACAGGCGAATCGGGAACCGACTCGACGTTAACCCTGCGGTTAGTGGAATCAGGCGACCGTATTTCCGGGTCTTATTGCTATATCTCTCAGAGAGGAAACCGCATCGATTGTCCTGCAGAGGATGAACGCAACCTAAGCGGTACGATTGCAGGCAATCGGGCGAACGTTAAGTTCGACTCCACGTTTGGCGGCGTAGATGGACAAGCAGTTCTGGAAATTAACGCAAGCAAAATGGAATGGCGTTTAGTGACGCCTCCTCAGAAAGGGAATTATTATGCGCCACTGCGTTATACGTTAAATAAAGCTGATCCCGTTCGTAACGCTGAAACCAGAAAGCTCGATACCGATAAGTTCACTATTTCTCTGGTAAATAAATGTGGGCGTTTCGAGAGTGAATGTAGCCAGATGTATTATCTCGGTGTACGTAAAAGTGATAACAGTACGATCGCCTTAAAAGGAAAAACACTGCAGGATCCCACAGGTAAAATAATCGGCTCAAGCTATAAGAATAGTGAAGTTACCTATACCGTGACCTATGCACCACTGAAACTGGTTGTCAGCAAAGGCAGCCATATTTTAGTTGAGCAGCAAGGTCACTGGCTTAAATAATAAAATAGCCAGTCAAAAGTCCAACGTATCTCTCTCAATATCAATTATCCCGGATCCCCTATGAAATACACCCTCCAGGAAGGTTCATTTTCCCTTTTTCCTGCGGCCTGGCAGGATAACAGCATGAACATTATTCGCGATGACGAAAGCGGGCTGTCCGTGGTGGTCAGCCGCGGCGCTATCCCGGATGGCAGCGATTATGAGAAAGAGTTTCACCGCCAGTGGGATGTCCTGCGACCTCAAATGGGTGAGATTGCCCAGAGCGAATTCCGGCACGTGAAAGCCGGGCCTGACGGCAAAATCACCGGTCTGGAAGTTGAAACCCACTTTGACCATAACGGGCAGCGCCTGTGGCAAAAACAGCTGGCCGTGCAGACGCCGGGCAAACCGGTATTGATGATTTTCACTCTCTCAGCACTCAGAGCATTTACCGAAGAGGACGAGGAGCGCTGGAGCGCGCTTAAGCAGAGTCTGACGCTAAACGACAACCGGAATGTGTAAGGCATGAGCGATAACAACGCGGCCCGTAAGGGCGACGAGATTATTCACTCCAGCATTTTTGCGGATATCACCAGCATTGTGGCGGAAGGTGCCGCTTATGCGGTGATCGGCGCGGCGGTGGGGGCAGCAGCTACCGTGGCGGCGCCATTGCTGGGAGCCGGTGCGGCAGCCGCAGGCGTGGCGGCGATTGGCTCCAGCTGTTTGCTCAGCGGCATCATTGGCGGCGTTCTGGCAAACGTGGCGGGGATCACAGACGATATCAGCAACGCCGCAGAGGGGTTAGGCAACGCGCTTTTCCCGCCGTCGCCTGCGGGTAAAATCACCACCGGCTCCAGCAACGTTCTGACCAATGCGCTCCCTGCCGCGCGCGCGGCAGGCACGCTGACGCCAGCAGATACCCCGTCACCTGAGCCGCAGTCACCGGGCAGCTTTGCCGATTACGCAGGCATGCTACTTTCCGCTGCCGGACAGTTTGGCAGCGAAATGTGGCAGCCGAGCGTGGCGTCAGCCGCCGCGGGGACCTCGCCGCTGGAAGAAGACAAGGTGGCGTGCGAAAAGCACTCCGGACCGCAGTACCTGGCGGAAGGTTCAAAAAGCGTTTTCATCAACGGCCAGCCTGCGGTGCGTGCGAAAGATCGCACCACCTGTGAAGGGACCGTTTCCGATGACGTTTCCCCGAACGTGATTATTGGCGGCGACACGCTCACGGTTCGCGATATCAAAAGCGGCAAAACCCCAGGCCTGGCGCTGGGGATGATTGCGCTCTCGTTGCTGCGCGGCCGTCCGGGCAAGATTTTGAAAAACATGCCCTGCGCGCTGGCGGCAGCCGGCGGCGGGATGCTGGCCGATATGGCCGTCAATGCCGTGTTTGGCTCTTCGCACCCGGTTCACGCCGCCACCGGCGTGAAGGTGCTGAACGACGATGATGAACTCGATTTCTCGCTGCCGGGGCGCTTCCCGCTTCGCTGGCAGCGCAGCTACAACAGCCTGACCACCCGCGAAGGGCTGTTTGGCCTGGGCTGGGCTACCTCTTTTGACAGCTATCTGAGGCTGGAAGAGAACAGCGCGACCTGGTTCGACGAAACCGGACGCGAGCTGAGCTTTGAACTGCCTCCTGTCGACCGGGCGTTTTACAGCATCAGCGAAGGCATTATTATCCGCCGCAATGAGAGCGGCGACGTGGCAATTGCCGACGATGACGGCGCGGTGTGGCGTCTGTACAAACCGACCCGCGCCAACCCCTCCATCCTGCGTCTGGCCTCGCTGAGCGATGAATACGGCAACGCCCTGCTGACCGAGTGGGACGAGCACGGACGTCTGGTTGGTCTTCACGATGAGCCACGGGCGATAGATGTCACCCTGCGCTATGAGGACGAACGGTTCCCGCAGCGCGTGACCGCAGCCAGCCATTTCGACGGCGAGCGTACCTGGCCGCTAATGCAGTGGGGTTACGACGCACGCGGTCAGCTGGCGAGCGCGACGGATGCATCTGGCGTCGTCACCCGCGAATACCGCTATAACGACCACGGCCTGATGGTCTGGCACCGCCTGCCGGGTGGGCTGGAGAGCGAGTACCGCTGGCAAAAATTTGACCACTGGCGCGTGGTGGAAAACCGCACCAGCACCGGCGACGGCTGCCGCTTTAGCTACGATTTGGCCGCCGGGCAGACGACCGTCGAGCACTATGATGGTCAGAAGCGTCAGCACTACTGGAATGCGCAGAGCCTGATTGTCCGCTACGTAGACGAGCGCGGTGAAAACTGGTGCTACGAGTGGGATGACAACGAACTTCTGACGCGTCGCATCGATCCGCTGGGTAACGCCGTCACCTTTGTTTATGACGAGATGGGCAACCGGGTGCAGGAGATCGACGCCGACGGTAATGCCCGCACCACCACCTGGCTGGAACATCGCGCGTTGCCGTCAGCCATCATTGAAGCCGACGGCAGCGCTACCCGGTTCTGGTACGACGAACATCACGGCCTGCAGCGCGTGGTGGACCCGATGGGGCAGACGATGCTGCTGCACCGGGACGCGTTTGGTCAGGTCGTTGAGGAGGTCGATGCCGCCGGCAACAGCCGCCACCAGGAGTACAACGAGGCGGGACAGGTGGTGCGCGCGACGGACTGCTCTGGCCGCACAACCCGCTATCGCTATCATCCGCTGGGCTGGCTGGAGAGCGAGACGGGTGCTGACGGCGAAGAGACGCGTTATCGCTACGACGCCGCAGGGCGCCCGGTGCAGCTCGATCGTCCCGAAGGCTGGACGGAGTCACTCAAATGGAACGCACGCGGCCTGCCGGTGAAGCATGCCGGCGCTGATGGTAAAGAAAGGGAGTTCAGATACGATGAGGCAGGACGCTTAACCACCACGCGTAATACGCAGGGTGAGGAAGTTCGCCGCCGCTGGGACAGTCGCGGGCGTCTGATTGCCCTTGAAAACGAAAACGGCGAAGCGTATCAGTTCCGCTGGGGGCCAGACTCGCTGCTGCTGGAAGAGGTGGGGCTGGATGGCGTGGCCTCGCAATATCGCTATGACGCCTGCGGGCGCACGATTGCTCGCACCTTTGCCGCCGGGCATCCGGAGGCCATCACCCACGCCTTCGCCTGGAGCGCGAGTGGCCAGCTGGTCGCCCGCACCACGCCGGAAGGACAGACCCGCTACCACTACACTCCGTCCGGGCTGTTAAGCCGGATTGGGCTGCATCCTGCGCTTGCAGCCGACGCGTGGAGCACCGAGGCAGAGCAGGAGCTTGCCTTCGAATATGACGCACTCGGTCGCGTGACGCGCGAAGCGGGCGAGCACGGTGAGCTGGCGTGGGAGTATGACGCGCTGGGCAACCGCACCTCCGTCACGCTGCCCGATGGCCGCGAGCTGAAGCAGTTCTACTACGGTAGCGGGCATCTGCTCAGCATTGCTCTCGACAAGCTGTCGGTCTCCGATTTTACCCGCGACGAACTCCACCGTGAGACCAGCCGCACCCAGGGGCTGTTGACCACCCGCAGCGAGTACGACCGCCTCGGCCGACTGCACCGCCGGGACGTCTTTACCGGCAATGCCCAGCGCCCGTCGCCGCGCCGCTGGTCCCGCCGCTGGGATTACGACTACCGCAATAACCTGGTGCGAGAAGAGCGGGACGATAACCCGTTCAGCTGGTACCGCTGGCAGTACGACAGCGCCGGGCGCCTGCTCGTTCAGGACGGCACGCTGCCTGGCCAGGAGCAGTGGCGCTGGGATGCAGCCGGTAACCCGCTGGAAGGTTCTGCTGAGAAGGTCACGCACAACCGCCTGACGCAGCTGAACGGCATTCGCTGGCGTTATGACATCCACGGCCGCACCGTGGAGAAGGATAACGGC
>OIER01000368.1_pt1 | contig 36347 bp, 20 predicted proteins | sample 1581801 | NCBI WGS metagenome assembly OIER01 (sample SAMN03281006, study PRJEB24777) | human gut metagenome | isolation source: fecal sample PR165 from 1 month old male Malay infant, vaginally delivered... | reverse complement strand
CAGCGGGATAACGTGATCGCCAGGCTTCAGGCTGGTCACGCCCTCGCCCACCTCCACAACGATCCCGCCGCCTTCGTGTCCCAATACCGCCGGGAAAACACCTTCCGGATCGTCGCCGGACAGCGTGAACGCATCGGTATGGCAAACGCCGGTATGGGTAATTTTGATCAGCACTTCGCCTTTTTTCGGTGGTGCGACGTCGATTTCAACGATTTTGAGCGGCTGGCCGGGGCCAAATGCAACAGCAGCGCGAGATTTCATAGGTCTTCCCTTTTTGTCAGGTGTGTGGGTTTATTTTAGATAAGAGCGCAGCAAATGGCCGACTTCTGCCATGCGCACGGCTCGCTGATCCGGCGTTGTCTCTCCCGTCACCAGCTCATCTTTGAGATGAATTTCTACCATTTCGCCCATCAGGCCATTGGCAGCACCGCGCACGGCGGCAATTTGCTGCAGGATAGCCAGACAGGGATCGCCCGACTCCAGTGCGCGTTCAAGGGCATCGACCTGGCCCCGAATGCGACGGACGCGAGTAAGAATACGTTTTTTATCTTCGGGTGAATGCGGCATACGCCCTCCTGATACTATAGGGGGGTATGGTATCAATGAAACCAACTTTCTGTAAACAGTAAGTTTCAAAGGGAAATCACATCTTTTATGAATAACCACCCTAAGAGAGTGGGTAATATCTCTCAACGTGAAATAAGGAGGTTGTATGACGTATTACAATTTTACTGATTGTGAACAACAAAGTCGCTTTAGCAAAAATAAGCACGTTCCCGTTCCACACGCTGCAATGCGCAAATACTACGAGTGGCGGAGAAAGGTCCGGGATTTTGGACATGATCCGAAGACGGCGGCTAATTCTGTCTGTGATGCAAATCCAGAGAAGCTGCACGGGGATACCTATTCGTTCAGGCTGACCCAGGAACATCGCGTTGTTTATACAAAAATCGGCTGCAACATCACCGTACATTCCATCGGTGGACATTACGTAAGGCAATAATATTCAGGCCAGGAATTAATATAAAAAGGCCCTGACTTTAATCAGGGCTATAAAATGCGTATATAGCGGACTATGCTGTGTTCACTTTTCACTCTTTTAGCACGCGTATTTCTTCAAGCAGCCACTGTCTAAGAATTCGTATTTTATATGAATCCTTATTATCTGAACGGAAAACGAGATCGTATCCCCGCTCCGCCTGAAGTATGTATTGCGGAAACGGCACAACAAGCCTTCCCGCAGCGACATCATCGGCAATCAGAATACTGCGACCAAGAGCCACACCTTCACCCCGTATAGCGGCTTCAGTCGCCATGCTGCCGAGGGTCCATACGGGTCCCTGAGGGCATTTGAAATTTTTCTCTCCGGCCATTTCAAACCATGCCTCCCAGTTCGCCAGCATTCTGTATTCATGAAGGAGAACGCAGTTTGAAAGTTCCTTAATGTCTTTCAGACCGTTATGTTCCCTTAAAAAACCCGGGCTACAGACAGGGGTGACGGTTTCATTCAAGATACGCTCAGAAGTCACGTCGCGATAATTGCCCAGGCCGTAACGAATTGCAGCATCTACCTGACCGTCGTTGAGATCCACATTAATGTCAGTGACGTCGAGCTCAATATCAAATTCAGGATATTGCTGCCTGAAACGACTAAGACGCGGGGCCAGCCACTTACTGGCAAAGGATACCGTTGTACTGATACGCAAACTTTTTGCCGGATTTCTTCCGCGCAAACGCTCGGACTCCCTCAATAAATCACTAAGAAGGCGGGTAACCGCAAGGTGGAATTCAGCCCCCTCCTCCGTCAGGATTATCTGTCGTGTAAGTCTTCGAAATAGCTTCATCCCCAGATGCTCTTCGAGCTTCCGGATTTGCCGGCTTATCGCGCCATGCGTAACGTGCATCTCCGCTGCCGCCAGCGTCATGCTGGAGAGCCTGGCAGTGGCTTCAAAAGCCCGGAGAGTTTGCAGTGGTGGGAGACGATCTAACATCATACGTGTGATAATAATTCACACGTAGTGTGAGAACAAATGATTTGTCAGGCCATCGTCCCAAAATCAAAATCGGCAAAAACAACCATTTCATTTTCATAATGATAATCGGAGGGATAGTGGAAAGTTTGTTCGTATAAGGGACGCTTGGCCCTGGTCGGCCTAATGCTCATATTCTTGAGAGTATCGGTGGTACCTGGCAGAAAGGGCACGTTGGCGGTTCTCTGATAAATAAAGGCTGGGGTGCTGAGATGGGGTATCCGGGGATCGTGCTGGATGATTCAGGTAATCGTGTTCAAGGTTTTATTTTTACTTCAGTGAATTTGCCTAATCACTGGGATGTACTCGATGAATTTGAAGGCGCTGAATATGAGCGTGTACCGGTAGACGTGACGACTTCTAGCGGGCAGACAATAAAATCGTGTGTTTATATGCTTAAATCCTGAGCTCACAGGCGGCGCAGATGCCGGGCACGCTGTGACCTTGCACGGAGAGAGGAACATTGCGCAAGATCGGTCAGGATCCTGCCCTAACGCTCGGGCAAAGTAGATCATCAGGAGGATGTCATGAACGATGCAGCCAAATCGGCATACCGTGAGCGCTTATACAGGGTGTGCGACTATATTGCCCACCACCTGGATGAACCGCTCACGCTGGAAAAGCTCAGCGCGATAGCCAGCTCTTCACCTTATCATTTTCATCGTCAGTTTCTGGCGTTCAGTGGTCAGCCGCTGTATCGCTATATCCAGTGGCTACGCCTGCGCCGAGCCTCCTGGCGACTGGCCTTTAATCCGCAGGATAAGGTGATTGATATTGCGCTCGATGCCGGTTTCCAGAACCCCGAATCGTTCAGCCGCGCCTTCAAAACCGCGTTTGGAAAGAGCCCGCGTCAGTTCCGGCAGCAGCCGGACTGGCTAAGCTGGCACCAGCGCGTACCGAAAATGACCTTTCAGGAGCAAAAATCGATGGACGTTAAAATTGTTGATTTCCCCCAAACTCACGTGGCCATGCTGCAACACCGTGACAGCCCGGATCGGGTTAATGACAGCGCGGCGACATTTATCGCCTGGCGTAAGGCCACGGGGCTATCGCCAGTACGCGAAAGCAGCACGTTTGGCATCGCCTGGGACGACCCGGCAACCACACCTGCCGATGCCTTTCGCTTCGATATCTGTGGCAGCGTTACGGAGGCAGTACCAGAAAATGCGTTCGGGGTTGCCAATGGTGAAATCAAAGGCGGACGATACGCTGTCGGGCGTCACACCGGCTCGCTGGATACGATCTCCAACACGGTATGGGCGATGTTCCGCGACTGGCTACCAGACAGCGGCGAAACGCTGCGCGATGCACCGGTATTTTTCCACTACCTCAATTTTGTCCACGAGGTGCCGGAACATGCGCTGCAAACGGATATCTATCTGCCGTTAAATTAAGACGGATGACTTCCCCCGCCATCAGCTGAACGTCTTACCGCCTGCGCCAGTTTATGCAGTTCCTCCTTAAGCCAGCGGGTCGCCCCCCGCTGGCCGCTGCGTTTATGCGAGTAAATTTTCACTTCAAACGCGCGGATTGAAAACGGTAAAGCAAATATCCTGAGATCCGCAGCCGCGACCAGCTTCTCAGCCGCAAACCGCGGGATCGCCATCAGCAGATCGCTTTGTGCAACGATAAACGGGGCGCTGAGCATCGACGGCGTTTTGATCGCTATGTGCCGGGTATAGCCCAACTGCTCAAGCCGCAAATCCAGAACCCCTTGTTTCTCATTCCAGGGCGTGACCACCAGATGTCGGGCCGCGAGATAATCCTCCAGCGTCAGCCGTGTCCGGCTGGCGTTACTGATGACCACATACTCATCTTCGAACCAGCCTATCTCCTCCAGTTCCGGATGACGAATATCCTCCGAGGTACTGAACCCGAGCGCCAGATCCACTTCCCCGGCTAATAGCTCCGTCAGCGCCGGGCTGTGGGGCAAATAACGCAATTCAAAACGCAAACCAGGGGCAGCATGCTGCAAGGTGTGCATCAGGGTCGGAAAAACGCAAAGCGCGGTAAAATCCGTAATCGCAATGTGTAAGCTCTCGGTACTGCTGGGGGCGTCAAACTCCGGCTGCGGGGTCAGCTCATGATTCAGGAATGACAGTGCGGAAGCGATGGAAGGTGCGAGCTGAGAAGCATACACGCTGGGGGACATACGATGCCCTTCCCGGAAAAAGAGCGGATCGTTCAGCGTCGCGCGCAGACGCGAAAGCGCATGGCTCAGTGCCGATGTGCTCATCGCCAGCTCATCGGCTGCCAGACGAACAGAACGATGGCGGTAAATCGCGTCGAAAACGGGCAACAGGTTTAAATCAAGACGTCGTAAAGTCGGATGCATAATATTCATCATTTGTTGATTTCATTGCACTTAATTCTTCGGACAATACTCCGTATGCTTAACGCCATCAATCGCGAAACAGACAAAAAGCAGGAATAACAATGAGCATTATCCTTCGTCAGGCCCGTCCCGAAGATGCCGCGGCCATTTACGCCATGATCTACGAGCTGGCAGTCTATGAAAAAGCGCCGGAAGAAGTGGTTACCACGCCAGAGGAGATCCGTGAAACGCTCTTTGGCGCGGGAAGTAACACCGAAGCGTTGATCGCTGAGTATGAAGGCAACATCATCGGCTATGCCGTGTTCTTCACCAGCTATTCAACCTGGCTCGGACGCAACGGGATCTATATGGAAGACCTGTACGTTTCCCCAGAGTATCGCGGTAAAGGCGCGGGAAGAGCGTTACTGAAACATATCGCGCAACTCGCGGTAAAGCGGCAGTGTGGTCGCCTGGAATGGAGCGTTCTGGACTGGAACCAGCCCGCCATTGATTTTTACCTGAGCATTGGCGCGCTGCCGCAGTCTGAATGGGTGCGCTATCGCCTTGATGGCGACGCGCTGCTGAGTTTTGCCGAATAACAGCGTCTCTCTGTGCGAGTCCTTTCGCACAGAGATATATCCGAAAACAGCCCTGCCAGGTGCCGAAATTAACCTTTCGTCTCTCATATCTGCAAAGAGCGGCTATCCTTTAATTATCAACACAAGGAGGCAAAGATGTCTGATTTCGGTACTGATAAAAACACCCAGTTTGCTGAAGATAAAGCAAAAAATAAGCTCGATGAAATTGCAGGTTCTGCACAGCAGCAGTTTGGTGAATTCGTCGATTCACCAAAGCACCAGGTAAAAGGCGCGGCTAAAAAATATGCCGCGCAGGCCAGCGATGCGGTTTCTGATGTAACAGAAGCGGTCAGAAATAACCCGCTAACCGGCCTTATCGCCGCCGGTGCCGTCGGTATTGTTCTCGGCCTGCTACTGGGTCGTAAATAATCAAGGCCCTTCGGGGCTTTATTTTTAGCTAAACTGTCTTACCATGCGATCTAATTCCTCCTCCTTCACAGCCCGTGAGAGATAATATCCCTGAAAGTTTTTCACGCCCAGTTCGACTAATTTTTCAAATTTCTCTTCACTGTCCACCCCTTCAGCAATGCAGTCCGTTCCGGTCATGTCGCTGTATATCTGAATCGCTTTAATCAGATTATAATCGTTGTCGTTCGCCACAAAATGCTCGACGATGTCACGGTCCAGTTTCAACCCGTCAAAATGCACCTGCCTGACAGGAAACATGGTGTGATGGTTAGAGAAGCAGTCATCCAGAAACAGTCTGCACCCGGTATTACGCAGATGCCGCATGGTTTCAGGGATCTTCTTGTCTTTGGTCACATCGATATCTTCTGCAAATTCAAAGACAAGCTTTTCCGCCCACTGGGGTTTGAGCAACATGCCGATGGCTTTCCGGGCCATCTCCGGCAACGCTTTCCCGGAAGCGAGACGAGGCGTAATATTGACTGAAAAATAGAATTTCCCATTATATTTATTAATCCCGGACACGGCAGCGTGGATCACCAGGGCCGTTATTTTTAACCATATCTCGTGATTTGAAATGTCATTAAGAAAAAAGGCTGGCTTGACTATTTTGCCGTTTTTATTCCAGCGGATCAGTATCTCAAAGCCCACCCCTTTTTTGTCGCGATCGGTAATGATCTGGTAGGCCGGGAAGATCTCCCTTTTCACCAGAGCATTAAAAATATCTGCTTCTTTATCCGTCAATTCTGCTTTAAGACGATTGTTTTTGTGACTTCTTTCCGCTTTGAAGTTATGCGGATCGTTTAACCATCGTTTAATATAATGTAACTTCTGCACACCTTCCTTACGATGGGTATAAACCGTTTTATTTGAAAGCCCCAGCTTTTCGCACAGATCTTTTACGGACATTCCGCGGTAGAAATTCAATAAAACGTCAATTTCTCTTCTTGTTAGCCATTTCAGATTTTCCTGCGGAGAATACCCCAGACAGTGATCGCGTAATAATCGCGAGTGGTCTTTAAACCCCTTATTATGGGTGTGGAAGCAGTTGATGACATCAGAAACGCTGGCGATCCGAATCAGTGATAATTGATGGCTGTTATGTAAAAGGCTACCCAGAGTGCGATATAACCAGCTGTCAGGTATATCACTATAAAGGGTCACGCATCGGATAACAGGCAATGCATTCAGTACGGATGCCAGCCGCGTCAGACTTTCCAGCAGAGTGACAATCCCTTTACCCGGAAACACAACAATATGAGAATGTTGATTATTAAGGATATTTTCCCTATCCCGTTGGCAGACATCATCTCCCTCAAAGTGGATATGCGAAGCGTCTATGCCGTACTTTTTCAGGAGCAAAGCATACCCCTGGAAGGTAAAACCGCAGGTTGAGATGACAAACCGCCGATCGTCGCGAGCAACATTTCTGTGAGAAATTTTGTGGGTCATAACCTGCTCCTGGGCACAAAATCGCCATTCTTATAATGAATACGGAATATGTAATACAGCTGGTGTATAGAATAATTTTACAGTACGCCATCAGGTTAAGATACTGTTATCAACGTTCCGCACCGGAACATCTTTGCGTTAATCACTCTCTCTTCTGTCGACAAATGTAAATATATCTTTCTTTTCAAATAACGACGGCAAAACACTGTTTCTCAGGTATAATGAAAATTCCGAAAAAGAAGACTGGATACTTCATCTATCGGTTCATCAAACACGAGAAAAATGCTATGGATAATCACATCTCATCCAGGGCCTTGCTACATCGACGGGATGTTATAAAGAGCAACCCACGATTTGGTGAGGCAATATTAGAGCACTACACAATTAATGACACCATCTATAAAAAACAACCTTTGTTCTACAAGACAATGCTTCAGGAAGCGCGGTTCAACATTATTCTCGCCATGTGTTGTTTTATATTTGGCAATCAGGCCGAGTCAGTATCTGAGATTAAAGAGCTATGCTCCCGCTATAAAATAGCCAGCCCTAATAGTGTGATTGCGATCATTACTCTTCTCAGAACCACGGGGCGCATCAGGACCTGGCGCTGTACGGATGACCGTCGAAAAACACGAATAGCCCCGACCGAAAAAGGATTGAGTGAACTTAAACGCTATATGTCCGGTGCATTTTTGCCCGTCAGCATTCTTTATCCGACGTTTAATATTGATGTAAACCTGCTGGATAATGACACATTGAGAAATAATTTTTTCCGCCGCGCAGCGGAATATCTCTTCCGGGGATTAACCTTCAGGAAAGTGTTACCCGAGGTAGGATTATTTATCGATAAAGATGGCGGACGCATGATTATGCTTTATCTTTATCTGCAGGCCATAAAAAACAAATCTGCTCATGGTGCAGTTATTGATTATTCTGCCAGCACGCTCGCGAAAGAATTCTTTGTTTCGCGGATCCACGTCAACCGGATTATCAAAACAGCGCAAGAGGCAGGATATCTGAAAGATCGCGGTGACGGCCGCCTGTCGGTGTATCCGGCTTTTCTCGAACTGGTCGAAAACTATGCCGGACTCTATTTCGCGTATGTCACCCATTACATTAACGTGGTACCGAAAGAACGACGCCACCCCAACAACGTCACATTAACGGTATAATAAAAATGGCGTTCGGTTCCCCGAACGCCCTGCCCTTATCTCTCCCGCAGCGCTTCTTTCGCTTTGTTGAGCGGCTTCAACAGATAATCAAGAATGGTTTTACTGCCGGTTTTGATATCCACCGTCGCAATCATCCCCGGAAAGACCGGAAATTCCTTACCTTGCTTATTGGTCAGATGGTTACTGTCGGTGCGGATATAAACGCGGTAGTAGTAAACATCCCTTTTCACCTCATCCTGCAAAGTATCCGGTGAAATCATGGTCACTTCCCCTTCCAGCCCACCGTAAATGGAGTAGTCATAGGCCGTCACTTTTACCAGCGCTTTCTGGCCGGGATGGATAAATGCCACGTCGCGCGGGGAGATTTTTGCCTCAACCACCATCTGATCGTCCAGCGGCACCAGGCTCATCAGTTTGCCATTCGGCGGAATAACGCCGCCCACGGTCGTCACGTCAATATCCTTCACGATGCCACGCACCGGCGCATTGAAGGTCAGCCGGGTCAGGGAATCCTCACGTCCTTTCATCACCGAACGCTGAGCTTCAATTTCCGCGTTGGCTTTTGCCAGTTCTTCACGGGCGCGAACGTAATACTGGTTTTTCATCTCGGTGATTTTATTCTCAAGCTCATTTTTTTGACGCTCAAGACGTAACACCTCCACCTTGCTGGCCGCCCCCTGGGTCACCAGCGGACGGGTTAACGACAGTTCTCGTTGCACCAGTTCAGCCCCCTGACGCAGGCCGGCCAGCCCTTTTTCCAGGCTTTCGCGACGGGACTGATAGAGCGCCGTCTCTTGTTTGACCAGCTCAACGTCGTCATCCAGCTCCTCGGGAAACGTCAGCTCCGTGTCGTTAACTTCGGCCTTCAGGCGTGCCGCCGTGGCCAGCGCCGCATTCAGACGCGACTCGCTCTCCAGCACGCTCGACTCGGTTTTTGTCCGATCAAGCTGCGCGAGCTGCTGGCCGCGCTCGACGATGTCGCCTTCGCGCACCATCAGGCTGTGGATAATGCCGCCTTCCAGGGACTGGATGACCTGCTCATGAGAAGACGGTATCACCTTACCGCTGCCGGTCGTCACCTCATCAAGATGGAACAGGCTCGCCCAGGCGATAAACGCCGCCAGCAGGGCGAACAGCGACCATGCCACCAGCGTGGCGCACGGAAGGCGCGGCTCTTTCAGTCGGCTATTAAAACGGGAGAAATCATTCATGCCGCGCCCTCCTCTGCAACCGCCGCCGGTTTCATGGTCACGGCGGCGCCATGCCGTGCTGGTGCAGGATGGCGTCGCGCGGGCCGTCCATCACCACCTTGCCGTTTTCCAGCACAATGATGCGGTCAACCAGGTCCAGAATTGGCAGGCGGTGGGTGGCCACCACCAGCGTCCGCCGCTTGCCCAGCCACTGGTGAAGATGCTGAATAAACTGCTTCTCGCTCACTTCATCCAGCCAGGCGGTAGGCTCATCCAGCAGCAGAATCGTCGGAGAAGTGATCAGCGCGCGCGCCAGCAGCAGCGCCTGACGCTGCCCGCCGGACAGCCCCGTGCCGCCTTCATTGATAAGGGTGTTCAGCCCCATTTTCTGCTTGCGCACAAACTCCAGCGCGCCGCTGTTCACCAGCGCCTGATGAATTTCTTCGTCAGTCGCCAGTGGGTTACCCATCAGGATATTGTCCCGCACGGAGCCAAAGAACAGCCGCGCCTGCTGGCTGAGCAACTGCATGTCGCGACGCAGATCGGCCGGGTCCAGATGGTTAAGCGCGATATCGTCCAGCAGGATGCTGCCCTGCTGCGGCTCCTGCATGCCCGCCAGAAGTTGCAGCAGCGTGCTTTTGCCGGAGCCATTTCGGCCAAGCACCGCCACGCGCTCCCCGGCACGGATCTGCAGCTTGCTGATGTTAAGCACGCTGAGTTCCTCTTCTTCATCGTAGTAAAACCCGACGTCCTCCAGCACGTAGTCGCCGCGCAGATGGGCTTTATGCACCTTCTTCCCGTGCTGCGGATCGTCAATCGGTCGCTGCATCAGGTCGTCCAGCCCCTTACGGGCCACTTTTGCCGACTGCCAGCGGGAGAGCACGCCTGAGATCTGCGACAGCGGCGCGATGGTGCGCGACGCCAGAATCGAGGTTCCTACCAGCGCACCGGTGGTCATATCCCCGCTGATCACCAGATAACAGCCCACCAGCAGGACTACCGCATAGACGATAGACTGCACTTCCTGGGTCCAGGTCAGCAGCAGGCCCGTCAGCCAGCGCTGCTTCATGCCGACGCTGGCGGCGACATCGTTGGTGTTATTCCACTGGTTCTGGAAACGCTGTTCGGCGCGCATCAGCTTGATGTCCTCAATGCCCTGCACCGCCTCCACCAGCGTGGCGTTACGGATCGCGGATTCGCGCATCCCCTCGCTGGAGAGTTTGCCCAGCGGACGCTGCACCAGCAGGCCCGGAATCAGCAACAGCGGCACGGCGAGCAGCACCACCAGCACCAGCGGGCCGCCGATCATCCACAGAATAAAGACGAACAGCAGGAAGAACGGCAGATCGGAGATCGCCGCAATGGTGGTGGAGGTGATGAGTTCACGCACCGACTCCAGCTCGCGGATCTGCGCAATAAACGAACCGGTTGATTTGGAGCGTGCGCCATTTTTAATCCGCAGCGCGTGGGCAAACACACGCTCTGAAATGCGCAGGTCGGCGCGTTTCCCCACCACGTCAGATATATGCACGCGCAGCATGCGCATGACGAATTCGAAGACAATGGCAATCATGACGCCGCCAAACAGCACCCACAGCGTGGCTTCTGATTGCGACGGTACTACCCTGTCGTACACCTGCATGGAAAAGACCATGCCAGAGAGAGCCAGTACGTTAGCCACCAGCGCCACCAGCATAATGTCGCTGTAGCGTCGCCAGTCTTTCAGCGCCAGCTGCCAGAACCAGTTTTTCTCATACGGTTTAATGTAATCGTCCACGCGGGCATCCGGTGTGGACTCCAGCGGGCGCAGCACCAGCAGGGTTTTTAACCGTGTCCCGAGCGCTTCCAGCGTCAGCGTCGTCTCCAGGCCACCGTCTCCGCTAAACTGCAGGCTGACGTTGCCTTCGTTGTCCATGCGGGTAATCACTGCGATTTGTCCGCCGGTGAATTCCGCCAGCAGCGGTAAACGCCACGGATCGAGAGAGACCGCTTCCGCCGCCACTACACGCATCCCCAGCCCTAGCTGGCGCGCCATCTCCTCCAGCACCAGCTGGCGCGGAGACTGACTTTCATGGTTAATCGTGACCCGAACATGTTCCGCGGAAAAGTCCAGCCGATAGTGCTTCGCGATGATCAGCATGCCCTGCAGCCAGGGTTCGTACTGTGGATGTGTCTTCATAATCTCCGGGTTAACGCTATTCGTGTATAGAAATGCCAAAAGGCCGCGGGGATCGCTCCCCGCGGCAGGGTTTTACGCAATTAACAGTTGATGATTTGCCAGCAGCGTCGCCAGATCCGTCTGCACGCCGTTCAGCGTCACCAGAGTGGTTGGCGAGAACTGGCCGCCGGTACCGTCCAGGTCAACCTGGATCTCGGTATTGCTGCCGTTTTGCACCACGCGGATGTAATCGGTGATATTGCCCGCGCTACTGTCCAGCGTCGCCACGCCGTTCACATAGCTCGCTGAGCCCGTGCCGGTATAGCCGCTGTCTGAGAGCAGATCGCGCAGGTCAATACGGTCCGTGTCCGCCGTCCCTTCCCAGGTGCCGACGGTAAAGCCGTTCACCACATCGTGACCGTTACCGCCCGTGGCATCCGACGCGTTGATCAGCTTGTAGAGCAACGTATCGTGACCGCCGCTGCCGATGTTGAAGGTGTCATTCCCGCCGCGGCCTTCGAACCGGTTATCAGCGCTGTTGCCGGTGATAACATCGTCGAAGTCCGAACCGTTAATGCCTTCAATATTCAACAGCCGTGTGGTACCAAAGCCAGTGTCCTGTGCGGTTGAAAGGCGCAGGTCAACGGTCACGCCGGAGGTCGCATTGCGGTAATCCACCACGTCCATCCCACCGGTGTTGCTCCAGGTGTCGTAGTCGGAATGGGTATTCCAGCCGCCGGAGCCGTTGTAGGTATAGGTGCCATCTTCTGCAATGAAGGTGTCGTTATACCCGGTCCCGGTGATTGTCCCGCTGTGGCCGCCGGTCGCCGCTTCGGCCGTCAGGACGTAGCCCTCTTTGCCGTTGCCCGCATCCAGACCGCTCCAGGTGACGTTATCCGACACACCGTTGGTGATCTTCACAATCTCTGCCGAGTAGGTTTCATTCGGATCCAGACCGTAGAAGCTCACCAGCGCAGAGGTATCGTTCGACCCGATACCGGACTGGGCGTTGATGATCTGCGAGGCCACCAGCACGCCTGCGGCGTTATACAGGTTGACCGTGTTGCCGTAGTAAGCGTTGATACCCTCGCTATCGACAATGTGCAGATGCATCGCGGTGCCGTCCGCAATGGTTTTGCTGTTCTGAACCAGCACCACCTTGCCGTTCTGCTGAGAAACCAGCAGATCCTTCGCGCCGTCCCAGTTGTAGTCCACCGCGGCCACGCCGGTAGCGTAGGCGATACCGGATGCCAGCTGGCTGGAGGTCCAGGTGGAACCGTACCCGTTGTTGGTGAACAGGGTTGCCGTTTGTGACGCGCCGTAGGTGCTGAGCTTGATGATGTCCATCTGCCCGTCGCCGTTCCAGTCCACCGCCACCGACAGATACCCCGCCGACGCGTTAGAGGCTTCCACCGCGCTCTTGGTGGTAGAGAGCTTCCCGGTGCCGTCGTTGTAGTAGATCACCCCGCCGTTGTTGTTGTAGCTGCTGCCCAGGTACAGATCCATGTAGCCATCGCCGTTGAAGTCTGCCCACGTCATGGACGCCGCCGTGGTGGTGTTCGCGGCGTTGACCACAAACACGTTGGTCAGGTTCTGGCCGATAGAGAGCGTGCCGTTGCCGTTGTTGTTGATTACGGTTAACGAGTACGCGCCGCTGCGGTTGGTGTGCTGAACAATATCCACCGTACCGTCGTTGTTCAGGTCAACACCGGAGATTTCACGCATGGTGGTGAATTGTCCCCAGAAACCTGCGCCGCCGTTGGTGCCGTCCGGCGACAGTACCCCGTTGTTGTTGATCAGGTACGTAATGGAGTCTGCACCCGCATCGCCGTAGGCCAAATCCAGATAACCATCACCGGTTTTGTCGTACGCAATCACGCCGCCGTACCAGATGGTAGTGCCCATTCCCAGCTGGCTGGCGTTATAGGTGCTACCATCGTAGGTCCACATCACCTGCGTGGATCCCGCGTAGGTGTTCTCCGTGGCGAAAATGTCCTGCGTGCCGTTACGGTCAAAGTCAGCGGCGGTCTGGCTCACCACGTAGTAATTACGGGTGTTGGTCAGCGTATTTCCGGCATAGGTCGAGCTATCGCTGCTGGAGTAAGACTGGCCGTTCGCAATGATATTCCACAGACCGCTGCTGTTCATGCCAAGGGTCATGGTGGAGTTGTTGCTGTTCCCCGCCGTGGTTGCCCAGTCGGTATTCACCGTGGTGGTGTCAATCACCAGACTGCCGGTGGTCGTCCCGGTGGTATTGCCGTTACCCGCGCTGCTCTTCACCTGCGCCGTCACGCTGTAGCTCGCGACGTTCAGCGCATCGCTGTCCGGGATCTGCAGATACCAGGTGTTGTGATCCGGATCGACCACCACCGCACCGCCCGTCTGGGAGGTGTAGGTTTTCCCGTTCACCGTCACCACCAGATACTCACCGTTCACCAGATCGGCAGAGACGGTCCCGCTGACGATCGGCGTGGTATCCGACGTGGTCTGCGCGGTAATCGCCGCCGTGGTGGTCGGTATGCTGGTATCCACGCTCAGCACAAAGCCGTCCGATTCCGTATAGTTACCGGCCTTGTCGGTGACACGCACAATGTAGGTGTGATTGCCATCGCTCAGGCCGTTATCCTGGAAGGACCAGCTTGCGCTGCCGTTCATGGTCACCTGGCCGAGCAAGACGCCATCGCGGTAAAGCTGGACGATCTCGCCGTCGTCCGGGGCGCGGTTGAGCGTCCCGTTGATCACCGGTGAGTTATCGTCAGTGGCGACCGAGCTGCCAAAGGTGCCCGTACGTTCCCCTTCAACGTCGGTATAGCTCACGACCGTTCCCACCGTGTCTGGCGGCGTGGTATCCACCGTCACCACCTGCGACGCGGTAGAGCCCACGTTGCCCGCCTGGTCGATGATCCGCACCTGGTAGGTGTAATCGCCGTCCGCCAGATCGCGGGTATCGGTGTAGCTCCAGCGCTGGTTGGTGACCGTGGCGTCAGACCAGGTATTCCCGCCGTCAAGGCTTATCTGCACGCGCTCGTCGTTTGCCAGCGCGTTGCCCAGCGAGCCGTTAATGGTCAGCGTGGTGTCCATCGTGATGAAATCACTCCCGGACTGACCGGTATCTTCACTGATGCTGTCGATGGTGATGCCATACTGCGGCGCCTGAGTATCCACCGTCACCGCCTGCGAGGTGGTTGCCCCGACGTTACCCGCCTGGTCAATCACCCGCACCTGGTAGTTATGGCTACCGTCGGTCAGGGTACGCGTATCGCTGTAGCTCCACTGGGTCCCGCTCACGGTGGCATACACCCAGGTGGTGCCGCCATCCATGCTCACCTGAACGAACTCACCCGCCCCCAGCTCTGCGCCAAGCGTGCCGTGCAGCGTGTACGAGGTCGAACTGGTCAGGAAGTCATTGTTGTCAAACCCGGTGTCGACGGTAATGTTATCCACGGTCACCGTAATCGCCGCATCCGGGGCGACCGTATCAACGGTCACCTGCTGATGAGCGCTGGCCCCCACGTTGCCCGCCGCATCCACCACGCGAACGTAGTAGTCATAGGTCTGGTTCCCGAGCGTGCGGCTGTCGACGTAGTACCAGCTGTTGCCGGTCACAATCACGTTCTGCCAGGTGACGCCGCCGTCGATGCTGATCTGGGCGTACTCGCCGTCAGCCAGCGTCGCGCCGAGCGAGCCGTGCAGCGTCAGGGACGTATCGTTGGTGATAAAGTCGCTGCTGCTCAGGCCGGTATCGTCGCTGATGCTGTCGATGGCGATCGTTTTGCTGGCGTCCGGCGCGACGGTATCAATGGTCACCACCTGGCTGGTGGTGGCGCTGATATTCCCAGCGTCGTCAATCACGCGCAGCTGGTAGTTGTAATCTCCGTCGGCCAGCGTACGGCCATCGACATACGTCCAGCTCAGCCCGCTGACGCTGACGTCGGTCCAGGTCAGACCGCCGTCGAGGCTGATCTGCGCGTGGTCACCGCTGCCCAGCGCCGCGCCGAGCGTCCCTTTCAGGCTGATCTGGTTGTCGCTGGTGATGAAGTCACTGTCGGACAGGCCGGTATCCTGGGAAACGGAATCCACGGTAATGGTCGTTGCCGCCGGTTTCGTCAGATCAATGACCACGTCCTGGCTGTCCGTTGCCCCCACGTTGCCCGCGTTATCAATCACCCGCACCTGATACTGATAGGTCCCGTCGGTCAGGGTGCGGCCGTCCGTATAACGCCATGTGGTGCCGGTCACGGTCAGGTCAATCCAGGTTGCCCCACCGTCGAGGCTGATCTGCGCCTTCTCGTTATTGCCGAGCTGCGCGGTCAGCGAGCCGTTGACCACGACCTGAGCGTCGTTGGTGATGAAATCACTCGCGCTCAGGCCAGTGTCGTTTTGCAGAGAATCAATGCTGATGCCCATCGACGGCGCGGTGAGATCCACGGTGACGCTGTGGTTATCGCTGCCGCTGTTGCCGATGGTGTTGCTGACCTGCGCGTTAATGACGTACGAACCGCCGTCCGCCAGCGCGGTCACGTCTGCGCTTCCGACCGTATAGCGCCAGGTACCGTCATTCTGAACGGTCGCCGTGTAGGTTTTACCGTTCAGCGTGATGGTCACCGTCTGGCCCGCAGGCGCGTCGGTGGTGCCGCTGATGACCAGCGGCGTGCCGTGTTCGGCGGCGCTGACAATGTCATCTTCCGCAAAGGTGTTGATGGTGATAGTTGGGACGTCACCGTTCAGCGTTACGTCGTGCGTTGCGCTGCCAGGGTTACCTGCTTTATCACTCACCGTGGCGGTAATCGCGTACTGCCCGTCACTCAGGCCGAGGAAGTCACGGCCCGGCACGAAGACCGACCACGATCCGTCTGCCCCGACGGTGGCCTGATAGCTGTGCCCGTTGAAGGAGACGGTCACCGTCTGGCCCTGTTCCGCCGTGGTGGTACCGCTGATGGTCTGGCCCGCCAGCTGCTCGGCATTGTTAACGATGTCGTCATCGGCCACGGTGCTGATGGTCACGGTCGGCGCGACGGTATCCACCGTTAAGGTGTGCGTCGTCTGACCGCTGTTCCCGGCTTTGTCGTTGACCGAGGCGGTCACCGTCAGCGCCCCCTGGCTCAGCGCGGCCAGATCCGCCGCGGGTACGTCCAGCGTCCAGGTGCCGTCGTTGGCCACGGTAGCGGTATAGGTTTTGCCGCCCAGCGTCACGGTAACGGTCTGGCCGGCCTCGGCGCTGGAGGCACCGTGAACCGTCAGCGGCTGCTGCGCTTCTGCCGCGTTCAGCACATCGTCACCCGACAACGTCGCAATGCTTACCACCGGCGCGGTGGTATCTACGCTGATGTCGTGCGTTGCCGAGGCGCTGTTACCCGCGCTGTCCTGCGCCGAAACAGACACCTGATAGCGCGCGCCATCGGCCAGTGCGCCTACGTCGGCGGCCGGGACGGTAGTCGTCCAGGTGCCGTCGCTCTGAATCGTGGCGGTGTAGGTCTTGCCGTTCAGGGTCACGGTCACCTGCGTACCGCTGGCAAACTGGGCGCTGGAGCCATTAATCACCAGCGCGTTACCCGCTTCTGCCGCGTTGATAACGTCATCGCCGCTGAGGGTATTTACCGTCAACGCCACGGAGGCGGTGTTGACCACCACGTCGTGCGTCTGGGTGCTGCTGTTGCCCGCGCTGTCGGTAATGGTTGCGCTCAGCGTCACTGTGCCGTCGCTCAGCGCGGAAATCACGCTGGCCGGCACGCCCACGCTCCAGTTGCCGCTGGCGTCAACGGTGGTGGTGTACTGGTTCGAACCCAGCGTAATGACCACTTTATCCCCGACGTTCGCGCCGGTTGCCGTGCCGCTGACGATCTGCGCCTGTCCGTGTTCCACGCTGTTGATCACGTCATCGCCCGCCACAACGTTAACGCTGACGGTCGGTGGCGTGGTATCAAGCGTAATCGCTTTACCCGCGCTGCCCGGGTTACCCGCCGCGTCGCTCACGCTGACCTGCACGGTATAGCCGTTATCCGCCAGTGCGGAGAGATCGGTGCCCGGCACGTTGACGCTCCAGATACCGCCCTGCTGCACCTGCGCGGTGTAGCTCTTACCGCCCAACGTCACGGTAACCGTCTGCCCGGCTTCCGCGGTGGTGGTACCGGAGATAGCCACGCCTGCGGACGCTTCGCTGGCGTTGATCACGTTATCGCCCGCGACCGTATCAATGGTGACGGCTGGCGCGGTGGCATCCACACTGTACTCGCGGCCCGCAGAGGCGCTGTTGCCGTTCACGTTAGTCACGCTCACCTGCACGCTGGCATCGCCGTCTTTGAGGCCCGCCAGATCTGCGGAAGGCACGGTAGCCGTCCAGTTGCCGTCGGCATCCACTTTCGCGGTGTACGTCTTCCCGGCGAAGGTGATGGTAACGGTCTGGTTTTCCTCAACGTTCGACGTGCTGCCTGAAAGCACCAGATCCGCGCCTTTCTCCGCCGCGTTAATCACGTCGTCGGTAGCAATCGCATCAATGCTGATGGCGACCGCGGCCAGATCCACGTTCACATCGTGGCTGATGGAGACCGGGTTACCCGCGGTGCTTTGGCCTGCCACGGTAACGGTGACCGTGCCTGCTGCCAGCGCACCCACGTCTGCCGCCGGGATTGCCGCGCTCCAGGTACCGTCTGCCAGCACGGAGGCGGCATACGTTTTGCCGTTGACGGTCACGGTAAGCGTGGTTCCCACCGCCAGCCCGTCGCTGGAACCGGTGACGATCAGGTTCTGACCGTGTTCGATGCTGTTGATCACGTCGTCACCCGCGACGGTATCAACGCGCAGGCCCGGCAGACTGGCGTCTATAGCGATTTCGCGCTCGCCCGCCCCGGTATTGCCGTGGCCGTTGGTCACGGTCGCTGACACCGTCAAATCGCCGTTGCCCAGCGCCGTCAGAACAGACTCCGGCACGCTCACGGACCAGGTCAGATCGTTCTGCACCGTCGCGGTGTAGCTGTTACCGCCAAGGGTCACGGTGACGATATTACCCGCCTCCGCGTTCGTCACGCTGCCGCTGATGGTCTGGCCTGAAGCCACTTCCGCCGCGTTAATGACGTTATCGCCCGCCACGGTGTTGATAGTGACCGTTGGCAGCGCGGTATCCACCAGCAGGTTCGCGGTGTTGCTGACGCTGTTGCCCACGCCGTTGGTCGCCGTCGCGCTCAGGGTGTAGTTGGCCTGACCGAGACCCGCCAGATCTGCCGCCGGAACCGTCAGGCTCCAGTTGCCGTCCGCCGCCGTGGTGGCGGTGTACTGCTTGCCGTTCAGGGTCACGGTGACCACGGTGCCTTCTGCCAGGTTGGCGCTGGTGCCGCTGACGCTCAGGTCCTGGCCTTTCTCCACCGCGTTCAGCACGTTGTCGCCGCTGAGGGTGTTGAAGCCGACCGACGGCAGGCCGGTATCGACGGTCACGTTATGGCTGCCGGTGCCGGTATTGCCTGCGGCATCGGTGACTGACGCCGTGACGGTTACGGTGCCGTCGCTGAGGCCGGAAATCACGCTCGCCGGTACGCCCACGCTCCAGTTGCCCGCCGCGTCCAGCACGGTGGTGTACGTCTGGCCGCCGAGGGTGACGGTGACCTTATCGCCCGCTGCCGCCCCGGTGGCGGAACCGCTGATAATCTGCGCCTGAGAATGCTCCGCGATGTTAATCACGTCGTCGCCCGCCACGGTGTTGATGGTGACCGCTGGCACGGTGATATCTACCGTCAGGTTATGATCAACGGAAGCAGGGTTACCCGCTTTGTCGCTCACGGACGCGGTCACGGTCACGCTGCCGTCGCCGAGCGCCGCAACATCCGCCGCCGGAACGTTCAGCGTCCAGCTCCCGTCCGCGCTGACGGTTGCGGTGTAGTCTTTACCATTCAGCGACACGGTGACCGTCTGGCCCGCTTCGGCGGTGCTGGTGCCGGACACGGTCAGGTCACTCTTCGCTTCGGCCGCATTGAGAATGTCGTCACCCGCGATCGTGTTGATGGTCACGGACGGCGCGGTGGCGTCCACGCTGTACTCGCGGCCCGCCGAGGCGCTGTTGCCGTTCACGTTAGTGACGCTCACCTGCACGCTGGCGTCGCCGTCTTTCAGACCTGCCAGATCGCCCGCTGGCACCGTGGCGGTCCATTTACCCTCAGCATCCACCGTGGCGGTATAATTCTTGCCGCCAAAGGTAATGGTGACGGTCTGGTTTGCTTCCACGTTCGAGGTGGTGCCGGAGAGCACCAGATCCGCGCCCTTCTCGGCCGCGTTAATCACATTGTCTGAAGCGATGGCGTCAATGCTGATGGCAACGGTCGCCAGATCCACCGTCACATCGTGATTAATGGAAACCGGGTTACCCGCACCGTTCTGGCCTGCCACGGTAACGGTCACCGTGCCTGCCGCCAGGGCACCCACGTCCGCCGCCGGGATCGCCGCACTCCAGGTGCCGTCAGCCAGGACGGTCGCCGGGTAGGTTTTATTGTTCACGGTGACGGTCAGCGCCGTGCCCGCCGTCAGCCCGTCGCTTGTACCCGTAATAATCAGGTTTTGATTATGTTCGATGCTGTTGATCACATCGTCGCCCGCGACGGTATCGACGCGCAGCCCAGGCAGGTTAGCGTCGATAGTGATATCGCGCTCAGCGGAGCCGCTGTTACCCACGCCGTTGGTTACGCTGGCAGATACGGTCAACTCGCCGTTGCCCAGCGCTGTCAGTTCGGCTTGCGTCACGTTAACGGACCAGGTGAGATCGCTCTGGACCGTCGCGGTATACGTTTTGCCTCCGAGAGTCACGGTAACCGTGTTGCCTGCTTCGGCATTGACTACCGAGCCGCTGATGCTCTGGCCTGCCGCCAGTTCAGCTGCGTTAATGACGTCATCGCCCGCCACGGTGTTGATAATGACACCCGGCAGAACGGACTCGACATTCACGGTATGAGAGGTACTGGTGCTGTTGCCAACGCCGTCCGTTGCTGACGCGGTAACGGTGTAAAGCGCTTCACCCAGTTGACCAACCTGATCCGCCGGAACCGTGGTCGTCCATTTACCGTTAGCGTCCACCGTTGCGCCGTACGCTTTGCCGTTGAGCATCACGGTCACCGCCGCGCCTGCCGCCAGGCCGGAAGCCGTACCGGAGATCGTCAGATCCTGGGTTTTCTCTGAACTGTTGATCACATCGTCACCGGAAACGGTGTCAATGGTCAGCACCGGCGCGCTCAGGTTTACCTCCACGCTGTGTGTGGTGCTGTTACTGTTGCCCGCTTTATCGGTCAGCGCCGCGGTGATGGTGTAATCTCCCGCGGTCAACGCGGTCACATCCGCCGCCGGTACGCCCACGCTCCAGTTGCCGGAGGCATCCAGAGTGGCTGTGTACGATTTGTTGTTGATCGTCACGGTGACCGCATCACCCGCCGCCGCGCCGGACACAGAACCGGTGACAATCAGCGCCTGCGCATGTTCGGCGCTGTTGATCACATCGTCGTCGGATACGGTGTGGATGGTCAGCTGTGGAACGGTGGTATCAACCAGCACGTCGCGATCGGCAGAGGCCGGGTTGCCCGCTTTATCCGCGACGGCGGCGCTGACGGTGTAGTTACCGTCAGCAATCGCGCCCAGATCCGCAGACGGCACGGTTACGCTCCAGCTGCCGTTTGCCGCTACGGTGGTGGTGTAGTCTTTACCGTTCAGCGTGACCGTCACCGTCTGGCCCGCTTCGGCGTTGGTCACGCCATTAATGACCAGATCCTGCTGCGCTTCGGCCGCATTGATGATGTTGTTGTCGCTGATGATGTCAATCGAGACCGCCGGCGCCGTCGCGTCCACGCTGTACTCACGGCCAGCTGACGCGCTGTTGCCGTTCACGTTGGTGACGCTCACCTGCACGCTGGCGTCGCCGTCTTTCAGGCTGCCCAAATCGGCAGACGGTACGGTGGTCGTCCAGTTGCCGCTGGCATCGACCGTCGCGGTGTACGACTTGCCGCCGAAGGTAATGGTGACGGTCTGGTTAGCTTCCACATTGGTGGTGGAGCCGGACAGGACCAGGTCCGCGCCTTTTTCCGTCGCGTTAATCACGTCGTCGGTGGCAATCGGGTTAATGCTGATAGCAACTGCGGCCAAATCTACCTTCACGTCGTGGCTGATGGTGACCGGCGTGCCCGCCGTGCTCTGGCCGTCAACCGTTACGGTGACCGTGCCTGCGCCCAGCGCGCTAACGTCTGCCGCCGGGATCGCCGCCGCCCAGGTGCCGTCTGCCAGCACGGTTGCCGCGTAGGTTTTTCCGTTGACGGTTACCGTGAGTGCCGAACCGGCTGCCAGGCCATCGCTTGACCCGGTGATAATCAGGTTTTGCGCATGTTCGATGCTGTTAATCACATCGTCGCCCGCGACGGTATCGACGCGCAGACCGGGCAGGCTGGCATCGATGGTGATGTCGCGCTCGCCGGTGCCGGTATTGCCATGGCCGTTGGTGACGCTGGCGGACACCGTCAGATCGCCGTTACCGATGGCGGTTAAGACCGAGGACGGCACGTTGACCGACCAGCTCAGGTCGTCCTGTACCGTGGCGGTGTAGATATTGCCACCGATGGAAATAGTGACAGTGTCACCGCTCACTGCCCCGCTCACTTTCCCGCTCAGGGTCTGGCCTGCGGCGACCTCTGCCGCATTAATCACATCATCCGTGGCGACAGGATTAATGGTCACCACCGGGAGCGCGCTGTCGACCACAACGCTGTGACTGGTACTCGCGCTGTTGCCTGCCGCGTCGGTCACGTTTGCCGTCACGGCGTAGCTCGCTTCGCCCAGCGCCGAGACGTTTGCCGCCGGTACGGTGACGCTCCAGTTGCCGCTGGCGTCCGTGATGGCGGTGTAACTGATGCCGTTCAGGGTCACCGTAATGGTGGTGCCGTCCGGCTGGTTACTGCTGCCGGAAACCAGCAGGTCCTGGCCTTTTTCGGCCGCGTTGATCACGTCGTCAACCGCCAGGGTATTGATGGCAATCACCGGCGCGGTCAGAGAGACCTCAACGTCATGCGTTGCGGTGGTGCTGTTACCCGCTTTATCGGTGAGTGTCGCCGCAATCGTCAGGTTGCCGTTCACCAGCGCGCCCACGTCCGTTGCCGGAACGCCCACGCTCCAGCTCCCGGACGCATCCAGCATTGCGGTGTAGTCTTTCCCGTTCAGGGTCACCGTGATGACATCGCCCGCCTGCGCGCCCGTCACCTTACCGGAGACGATCAGCGCCTGACCGTGCTCAGCAATGTTCACGATGTCATCGCCCGCGACGATGTTGAAGCTAATCTGTGGCACGGTGGTATCCACCAGAACGGAGGCATCCGCGCTTGTCGGGTTACCGGCTTTATCGGAAACCGATGCCGTGACCGTGGCGTTACCGTCGCTGATGCCTGCCAGATCCGCCGCTGGCACGTTGAGTGTCCAGCTGCCGTCCGCCTGCACCTGCGCAGTGTACTGCTTGCCGTTGAACGAGACCGTCACCGTCTGGCCGGCTTCGGCCGTGGTGGAGCCGCTCAGGGTCAAATCCTGCCCCGCCTCAGCCGCGTTGAGCATATTGTCATTGCTGATGGTGTTGATGCTGACCGTTGGCGCAGTGGTATCGACGCTGAATTCCTGCGCGGACGATGCCGCGTTGCCGTTCACGTTGGTAACGGTTACCTGCACGCTGGCGTCGCCGTCTTTCAGGCCGCTCAGATCGGCTGCCGGTACGGTATACGTCCAGTCGCCGTTGGCATCCACGGTCGTGGTCCAGGTTTTACCCGCAAAGGTAATGGTCACGGTCTGACCCGCTTCCACATTGGAGGTGGTGCCGGAAAGCAGCAGATCCTGACCTTTTTCCGCCGCGTTCAGCACATTATCGTCGGTCACGCTGTTGATAGTGATGGCGACAGGCGCGAGATCGACATCCACAACGGTGCCAATATTCACCGGGTTGCCGGAGGTATCCTGTGCGCTTGCCTTGATATCGAGCGTACCCTCCGCCCACTGCGACACATCCGCGGCCGGGATCGCCGCCTTCCAGGTGCCGTCCGCCAGCACGGTGGCGAAATAGTTGCTGCCGTTAATGGTTACCGTGACGGTGCTGCCCGCGACCAGATCGGTGCTGGAGCCGGACACAATCAGGTTTTGACCGTGTTCGATGATGTTAATCACGTCATCGCCGGCCACGGTGTCAATACGCAGTCCAGGAAGCTGGGCGTCGATGGTGAAGTCCAGAGAGGATGAGCCGGTATTGCCGTGGGCGTTGGTGACGCTGGCTGACAGCGTCAAATCGCCATTGCCGAGCGCGGTTAACTGGCCCTCGCTTAACGGCAGGCTCCAGGTGAGATCGTCCTTCACGGTGGCCGTGTATGTCTGGCCGCCAAGGATAATCGTGACAGTGTCACCTGGCGCCGCGTGAGTCACTTTACCGGTCAGGGTTTGCCCTGCCGCAACCTCCGCTGCGTTAACGATATTATCGCCCGCCAGGGTATTGATCGTCACAACCGGCAGCGAACTGTCCACCAGCACATCGTGACTTGCAGAGGCGCTGTTGCCCACGCTGTCGGTCACGTTCGCCGTCACGGTGTAATGCGCTTCGCCCAGCGCACCTACCGCCGTCGCCGGTACGGTGACGCTCCAGTTACCGCTGGCATCGGCAATAGCCGTGTAGTCGATGCCGTTCAGGGTGACGGTGATACGGGTTCCTTCCGGCTGGTTGCTGGTACCGGAGAGTTGCAGATCCTGACCTTTCTCGGTCGCATTGATCACGTCATCTGCTGCCAGGGTATTAATACCGATGACCGGCGTCACGGTATTCACCACCACATCCAGCGAACTGCTTCCGGTATTACCGGACCTGTCGGTCACGGAGACGTCGATGGTCCAGGTACCGTCGGCCAGCCCCTGCACCACGGACGCTGGCAGACCGAGGCTCCAGTTGCCCGCCGCATCCACCACGGTGGTGTAATCCACATTGTTGATGGTGATGGTCACCCGGTCGCCCGCTGCCGCGCCGGTCACGGAGCCGCTCAGGATCTGCGCCTGAGAATGGGCAAGCTGGTTAATGGTGTTTGTGGCGGTGACAAAGTCGTTGATGGTCACCTGCGGCACGGTTGCGTCTACCAGACCGACGCGATCGGCGCTGCTGGTGTTACCCGCCACGTCGCTCACGCTGGCCGTCACGGTCACGATACCGTCGGCCAGAGCGCCAACGTCAGCCGCCGGAACGCTCAACTGCCAGGTACCGTCCGTCTGGACCGTGGTCTGGTACGTTTTGCCGTTCAGCGTTACGGTGACCGTCTGGCCCGATTCTGCCGTGCTGCTGCCGCTTAAGACTAAATCCTGCTGCGCTTCGGCCGCATTAATGATGTTATCCGCGGTCAGGTTATCGAGGGTAATCGCTGGCGGCAGGGTATCCACCGTGACCACGCGCGACGCGTCGGCAGTGTTACCGTTGATGTTGGTGACGCTGACGCTCACCTGTGCGCGACCGTCGATCAGCGTGTCCATCGCGCTGGCCGGTACGGTCAGGCTCCAGGAGCCATCCTGCTGCACCTGGGCGGTGAAGGTCTGGTCGGCGAATTTCACCACCACGGTCTGCCCCGCTTCCACGCCCTGCGTCTGGCCGGACAGGGTTAAATCGCTGCCTTTTTCTGTCGCGTTGAGCATGTCATCGCTGGAGACGGTATCAATGGTGACCGCCACGGCGTTGAGGTCGAGTTCAATCGGGTGTTCTGCCGAAACGGTGTTGTTCCAGGCATCTTTCGCGCTGACGTTGACCGTCACCTCGCCCGCCGTCCAGGCCTGAAGATCCGCCGCCGGAACGCCAATCTGCCAGTTGCCGCTGGCGTTAACCGCGGTGACGTACTCGACGTTATTGATGGTAACGACAATCTGTGTGCCCGCAGCCAGATGGGTGCTGGCACCGGTGACGGTCAGATCGTGCTGCTGTTCGATGGCGTTGATCACGTCATCGCCGGAAATGGTGTTCACGCGCAGACCCGGCAGCTGAGCGTTGATGTTGATATCACGCTCGCCGGTGCCGGTATTACCGTGCCCGTTGGTTACCGATGCGGTGAAGGTTAAATCACCATCGCCGAACGCCTGAAGATCCGCCGACGGAATGGTGACGCTCCAGGTGAGATCGCTGCCTACCGTGGCGCTGTAGCTCTTACCGCCCACGGTAACAGACACCGTATCGCCCGCCGCCGCGCCGGTAACGCGACCGCTGAGGGTTTGATCCACACCCGCTTCGGCGTTATTGACCAGGTTGTCGCCTGCAAAGGTGTTGATAATGACCTGCGGCAGCACGGTATCCACCAGCAGATTCGCTTCGGCAGAACCGCTGTTGCCCACGCTGTCGGTGCCGCTAACGGTAACGGTGTAAAGCGTGTTCGCCAGATTCAACACGTCGGAAACCGGCACCTGGATGGACCAGATACCGTTTTCGACGGTGGCCGGATAATTCACGTTATTCAGCGTGACGGTGATGGCGCTGCCGTCAGGCAGATTGCTGGTGCCGGACAGGCTCAGCGGCTGCATCGCCTCCTGGGCATTCAGCACGTTATCCTGGCTGATGGCGTCAATCGTGAATTCCGGCGGGTTGCCGCTCAGCGTGATGCCGTGCGTGGCGCTGCTGGTGTTGCCTGCCGCATTGGTCACGGACACCGAAAGGGTGTGGTGGCCTTCTCCCAGCGCACCCACAACGGACGCCGGGACGCCTACGCTCCAGCTGCCGTCTGCCAGCACCACGCCGGTGAAGGTCTTACCGCCCACGGTCACGGTCACCACATCGCCTGCGGCGGCACCGCTCGCCTGGCCGGAGATAATCTGTGCCTGGCCCTGCTCGCTGGTATTGAGAATATCATCGCCCGCCACGGTGTGAATGGTAATGACCGGCGCCGCAGTATGAACCGAGAAATCTGCCGTCGCTGATGTACCGTTACCCGCTTTGTCACTGACGTTCACCGTCAGGGTGTGGTTGCCCTCACTGAGAGCCTGCACCTCGCTGGCGGCAAGCGTGACGGACCAGGTGCCATCGCTGCCCACCGTGGCGTTATAGTTTTTGCCGTTCAGCGTTACCGTCACAATTTGTCCGGCTTCCGCGTTGGTTTTACCGGTCAGCGTCAGCGGCTGGTTGTGCTCGGCGGCATTGATGATATTGTCCTGCGCGAGCGTATCGACAGAGAGCGTTGGCGCAGCGGTATCCACGCCAATCGTCTGGCTTCCGCTCACGGTATTCCCCGCCGCGTCTTTGCCGCTCACGTTGACCGTCCAGGTGCCATCGCCCAGCGCCTGCGCGTCTGCCGCTGGCACTTTTACGCTCCACGCGCCGTTGGCCCCCACTTCCGCCGTGTAGGTTTTACCGTTCAGCGTCACGGAAACGTCGGTTCCCTTCGCCAGATGCTGGCTGCTGCCGGACAGCGTAAAACCGGCAGACTGCTCGCTGGCGTTTATCACGTTGTCACCCGCCGTTGTCGCCAGCGTAATGGTGGCCTCGGCCGTGGAGACGGTTACCGTGATGCTGCCTGCAGAGGTGGTTTTGCTGCCGTCGATCTGCACGACCGACCACGTATGCTCTCCGTCAGACTGGGTCGGGAGTTTCACCGTCCAGGTGCCGTCTTTACCCACCATCGCGCTGGCAATGGTGCTTCCGCTGCTGTCTTTGATCTGAATGGTCGCGCCCGGTTGGCCGCTACCGCTAAAGGTCGGGGTGTTATCGTCCGTGATCGCGTTCGCGCTCAGCACACCCTGCTTGTCACCCACCTTGTCCGACAGCAAAAAGGTCGGCGTGGCACTTTCCACTTCTTTGGTGTTATCAATGACTTTCGTTTTCGTTTCGCCGTCACCACCGTTGGCCAGCAGCGCCCCGATGGCGCCACCGCCTAAGGCAGCACCCGCAATCCAGCCCCACGGCGCATCGCTCAGGACACTTTCCTGCTCAAGGAAAGGTTCAATGCTGCTAATGGGTGTGGCCTGGGCGGTTAACTCAGTGACAGCAGCGCCAGACGCTTCCCCGGCATCGGCAAAAGAAATATGCGTCAGTTCCTGATGATCGTTGAATACCAGCTCTGACTGATGATGGGTTTCAGGATCTTCGACAAAATAGTTATTACAGCGAATAACGCTGCCATCTTTCATATAAATGAGAAGGTCTTTACCCTGGCGGACATAACGCACCACATCCTGAGCTGAGCCCTGGATTTCAATCACACTCGGCGATGAAATGGATACCGAGAGATTTCCGTCTCCGGTTAATTTCGTTTTTTCTGCCGTTTTGCGAATGATGACATCAACAACCTTTACGTTACTCATATTCTTCTCCTTGCAGGTGTGCGGATTCCTGTGGATATGTCCACCAGATGGATGTAGCTATCCCTGGGAAAAAACACCCATTATTTTCAGTCTTATTTTGCGCAGCTATGCGCGTCTGTTTTTAACTCAAATCGGGTAATTTTGCGGCAGCGTTTTTCTCTATTCCAATAAGCGACATTAAATTATCAACCGCGGAAGCATAATTAATTGCCGAACTCCACCCATCATACTCAGCGATTATTTTTGCCGACGTGGCATGCCAGACATCCTGCTCAACGCTGAGCAAATCATTAATACTCCGCTTGCTCAGGGTGTATTCATTTTTATAAACATCACGGGCACGCAGTGCATTTTCCAGCTGCAGCTTACCGGCTTCCATTCTTCCCCGTGCACCGGTCCAGTCAGCCTGCGCAACGGAGGCTTTTTGCAGAACATCGAAGCGCGCCTGATCAACCATAGAAGAGGCCATAGCCCGTGCGCCTTCTGCCTGACGCACACGTGCGGAGACCGCGCCGCCCTGATAAAGCGGTGCATCAATATTGAGCTGGATCTGGTCGTCCCAGTAAGAACGGTTGTCCGACTCATAACGGGTACGCCCCCCCTTCAGGCTTAAGGTCGGCCAGTGCTGGGACTTCGCCGTTTCCACGCCGTACTGGGCCGAACGCTCCCGGTTCTGCGCCGCTAACACAGTGGGTATCAAGGAATAATCAATACGGTTAAGCGAATCAGGCTCAACGGCGAGGTTCGCAGGCACGGGCGAATAAGCGTCAGCCTGCATCCCGGTTAAGACCGCAAGCCTTGCGCGGGCGCTGTTTAAGGCGGCGTTATACTGCGCGACCGTTGCCTGCATGCCAGCAATACGCGTGCGGGTCTGCAGTTCATCGGAAGTGGAGCTCACCCCTGCATCCGCACGCAGTTTTGCCAGTTGCTCAACATTTTTAAGCGCCTGAACGTTGTCCTTTGCCGCCTGGAGCAGATCGGAATAGCGTTTAACTTCCACGTAGCTGAGTGCCGTTTTCTCCGCCACATCAGAGAGCGTACTCATCAGCTGGTAGCGGTAACTATCGCGCTGGGCGGAAGACTGGCTGATGCTGTTATTGGTTTTCCCGAAATCGTACAGCAGCTGGGTCAGGCTAATCCCCCAGGCCGCAGAATTCTTCAGCGATCCGCTGGAATCGGTGGTCTGGCTATGACCCGTGCTCCCGTTCAACGCGATTTGTGGCATCCAGCCGCTACGCGCTTCATCTATTTGCGCCTGACCAATACCTAATTGCGCGGCCTGCTGACTAATTGAGGGATCGCGATCGATAGCAAAAAGAATACTTTCTTTTAAGGTCGTCTTTGCCACTGCGGCAATCCCTGCCTGGTGACTATTGGCATAAGCCGTATTTATGGCGAATGAAATTAATGCCAGTGCTGTTGTAAATCGGCGTAACATAGGCTTTCGCAATATCGTCATTTTTATCTCCCTGACTCTGAGCCAAACTCAGGCAATTACCCAAAAAGAGGTATAGATAATTAGACAAATATCTTCTTTAGCGTCCTCACTGAATTTCAGGTAAAACTCCCCCATACCCATTTCCATTGGAAGTGAGAAAGTCCGTCGTCTTATTTCAATTAAGAATTTACTTATTTCTTAAACTGATTTGCAGCATAACAAAATGTGGTATAGGCCACTACACCCACAATGTTAATGTGGTGTTACAAATAAGAAAAAAGATGGGGTTTCTGGACAAAACCATAAAACGGGTATTTCAAATGAAACATATAAACCCTCTGTTATTTAAGGAAAATTCCTAATCTACTCTCTGTACATTTTTGCGTTAATTTCCGGGAGCGTCAGACACAAAGATTTTCAAAGAAGTGTCAATTTAAGTCATTGCCTACCTCACGCCAAAATAAAAATCCATTAAAAAACTAAAGTAAGAGATTAAGCGCCATTATAAGTCTAATTTGCAGAGGTTTACTCTGATCAATGGTAGTATAATGGTTACATAATCCAAATCATTAAATAAAACATAACAATAACACTGTGGTTAATATTCAAAACGGCTTAATGATATCTGCTTAATACAAATGTAATAATCACCTACCGGAATGACTGTACCTCCCGACCGCTTACCCCATTCCCCTGCTTCCCTCTGCGCAAAAATGCTGTATTATGCGAATTATTGCGACATTTTGCAGGAGTGCAGCCATGCACAAGACCGCACGTCAACGTTATGTCCTTGATATTTTGAGCGATCAAGGTCAGGCCAGCATTACTGAGCTGGCAGAAAAGCTGCAGGTTTCAGCAGATACCATCCGTCGGGATCTCACCGACCTGGAAAATCAGGGGCTGGCCCAGAAGAACCACGGTGGCGCTATCGCCCTTAATCTTTCCGCCATGAATCGTCAGGGCCGCAACACGCTGCTGCCTGAAACCAAGCAACGCCTGGGGAAACAGGTCGCGCAGGCGGTTCCAGCCGGTTCCACCCTCTTTCTGGATGCCGGCAGCACTGTGATGGCCGTCGCGACCTTTCTTCAGGGGCCTCACACCGTGATCACCACTTCGCTGGACATCGCCCAGCATTTTAGCGACCGGGAAGACATTGATCTGATCCTGCTCGGCGGGAAATGGGACCCGAAACAGCGCCTGTTTGCCGGAAGCGCCACGTTGTCGTTGCTCTCCCGCTATCGGGCAGATATCGCCATTCTTGGGGCGTGCGCCATTCATGCCGAACTCGGCCTGAGTGCCGGTAAAGAGGCCGATGCTGAGGTGAAACGTGCGATGCTCGCCGCAAGCCATGAACACTGGATCGTGGCCGACCACCTGAAAGTTAACCGCTGCGAACCGTATCTGGTTTCGGGGTTATCCGACATTCATCAACTCTTTTTAGATCGTCCCTGGCCTGAGCTTGGGGACCCTGGCGCATTACAGGTCACCGTATGCGCGCAATAACGTGGAGAAGGTCATGAGTAAAGTTCAAACAATCAACATTGCGCTGATCGGGTATGGATTTGTGGGTAAAACCTTCCATGCTCCGCTGATCCAGTCCGTGGACGGCCTTAGGCTGGCGGTGGTCTCTTCCCGTGATGAAGAGAAGGTAAAACGCGATCTTCCGGATGTGCTTGTGGTCGCGACACCGGAAGAGGCTATTCAGCATCCTGATATCGACGTGGTGGTGATTGCCTCGCCTAACGCCACTCACGCCCCGCTGGCTACGCTGGCCCTGAACGCCGGGAAACATGTCGTCGGGGGTAAGCCTTTTACCCTCGACATGAAGGAAGCCCGCGACCTGATCGCGCTGGCGGATGAAAAACAGCTCCTGCTCTCTGTTTTTCATAACCGCCGCTGGGACAGCGATTTCCTCGGCATTAAGCAGATTATTGAGCAAGGCACGCTCGGCAAGGTCAAGCACCTGGAGTCGCATATTGACCGCTTCCGCCCGGAAGTCCGCGTGCGCTGGCGCGAGCAGAACGTTCCCGGGAGCGGTCTGTGGTTTGACCTGGGGCCGCACCTGATCGACCAGACGCTACAGCTGTTTGGCCTGCCTGAGTCGGTTCAGGGGAATATCGCGACGCTGCGCGAGGGTGCGGAGATCGACGACTGGGCGCATGTGGTTTTAAATTACCCGGCGCACAAGGTTATTCTGCACGCCAGCATGCTGGTCGCTGGCGGGACGACGCGCTTTACCGTTCACGGGGATAAAGGCAGCGTGGTAAAGGCCAGAATCGATCAGCAGGAAGCACAACTGCTTGCAGGAGTGATCCCCGGCAGCGAAACCTGGGGAGAAGACAGCGACAGCATGGTGTTCTTCGGGGCAGACGGTGCAACGCAGACGGTTGTCACGCCGAAAGGCGACCAGCGCCAGTATTACATCCACGTGCGTGATGCGCTGCGCGGGGAAATCCCCCATCCTGTTCACCCTGTCGAGGCGTTAGCGGTCATGGCTGTGCTGGAAGCGGCGGTGAAATCATCAGAGACCGGGACGACGCAGACGCTGGCGTTAACGGCTGAAGAGCGTGCGCTGCTGGGTTAAAAAACAAGCCGGGTGGCGCTGCGCTTACCCGGCCTACGAGTTTGAGCCGTTTGTAGGCCCGTGCAAGCGAAGCGCCGCCGGGCGAAAAGACTACTGACGCTTTTTCGGCATCATGCGCAGCAGCGTATTGTCTTTCCAGAAATAGTGATGCATTAGCGCCGCCGCCGCGTGCAGACCAATCACGAAATAGCCGAGATTGGCGAGCGTCTCGTGCCACTCCTTCAGCATATCCACCAGATCAAAATTCCCTTCCGCCGCATGCGGCATCAGCAGGCCAAAGGCAAACCAGTCGTTTCCACGGTTATACATCATCACAATGCCAATCAGCGGCAGCGCAATAAACAGCAGATAAACGATGAGATGCCCAAGGTGCGACATACCGGTGATCATCGCTTTGGGTTTCGGCTGAATAGGCGGTGCGGGATATTTAAGACGGATGAGCAATCTCGCCACCATCAGCACCAGCACCGAGATCCCGCAGGAGACGTGGATCATGTTTATCACCGGGCGATCGGTACGCGGGAAAAAGCCTCTAAACTCCATCGCGCAGTAGGCGACGACAACTAACAAAAACACCAGCCAGTGAATCGCAATCTGCAGGCTTGAATATTTAGTACGCATGGGATTTCCTGAAAAAAAAACAGTCACCGCGCCAACATAATCTCCTTTCCTTAAAAATTCATTAACTTTTCTGTATGACTTTTCAGTCACTTCCCTGCGGATGAAGTATCTTCAATTGCCGCCCTGTCCGTGATGGTCTAAGCCTGGATGAGTTCAAACTGTCGTATCGACATGTTCACAGGAGAACACAATGAGTAAAATTGGCATTAACGGATTCGGACGCATTGGACGCCTTGTTCTGCGCCGCCTTCTTGAAACTCAGGACAGTAATACTGTCGTCGCCATCAACGACCTCACCTCCCCGAAAGTGCTGGCTTACCTGCTAAGACATGATTCCAACTACGGTGGCTTCCCGTGGAGCGTAGATTTCACTGAAGATGCGCTGATCGTCGACGGTAAGACCATTGCGGTATACGCGGAGAAAGAGGCAAAGCATATTCCATGGAAAACGGCGGGAGTGGATATTGTCGTGGAGTGCACCGGCTTCTACACCTCTGAAGAGAAATCCCGGGCACATCTGGACGCAGGTGCGAAAAAAGTGCTGATTTCGGCACCTGCAGGTGACATGAAAACCATCGTCTATAGCGTGAATGACGACACGATTAACGCCAGTGACACCATTATTTCCGTCGCGTCCTGCACCACCAACTGCCTGGCCCCGCTGGCAAAAGCCCTGCACGATGCGTTTGAAATAAAAGTGGGCACCATGACCACCATCCATGCCTACACCGGCACCCAGGCGCTGGTCGATGGACCGCGCGGGAAAGATCTACGCGCCTCGCGGGCAGCAGCTGAGAACATTATTCCGCACACGACCGGTGCGGCAAAAGCCATCGGCCTGGTGATCCCTGCGCTCAGCGGCAAGCTGAAAGGCCACGCGCAGCGCGTGCCGGTAAAAACCGGCTCCGTCACCGAGCTGGTCGCCATTCTGGGCAAGAAAGTGACCGTTGAGGAGATCAACGCCGCGCTGAAAAAGGCCACTCAGGGCAATAAATCGTTCGGGTATACCGATGATGAAATTGTGTCGTCAGACGTGATTGGTTCGCACTACGGTTCGGTATTCGACGCCACACAGACGGAGGTGTCGGAAGCGGGAGACCTGCAACTGGTGAAGGCCGTCGCGTGGTATGACAACGAGTATGGTTTCGTGACGCAGCTGGTGCGTACGCTGGATAAGTTCGCCGCGCTGTGAAATTCCCCCTCCCCCTGACCCTCTCCCCAAAGGGGCGAGGGGATTGCCCCGTGCTCAGATGATTTTACGCGCCACCTTCAGGACCGGATCCTGCTGAATCTGTTTCCAGGCTTCGGTGACAGCCTCAGGGAATTCGACGTGCGCGATAAAATCCCGGCCGGCCGGGCCATAGCCGTTCTCATCGTCATGCAGACGCGGCAGTTCCCCCATAACCAGCGAATGGTAACGCTCAACGGCCCACAGCCCTGCGTTACCCTCGCTAAATACCACGCCGTTTTTGCCGTTTTGCAGTATTGGCGTCATTCCCGGGTGGCTAATCCACTGCGGAGAAACGGGCTCATCGCGGCAAACGCGGGCGAATGTCGCCATCGTACGGCGCTGCATCGTCGGATCCTGAACCACCAGCATTCGTCCGCTTGTTCGCTGGTGCTGTTTCAGCATGTTCCAGCTAAATCGGGCGTTTTCTCCGCAGTTAGTGGAGCGATCTTCAACCCACAGGCGCGACTCGGGGATCTGCCAGAACTCCCGCGCAATGTCGGCAAGAATGCTTGCTTCCGCCCGCCCGGACACCGGCAGTGGGTGATAACGGGGGTGGTGACGGATCGCATCATACAAAAACGTTGTCGAGTGGCCGATACCGCCGCTAATCAGCAGCGGAACCTGCTTTTCTGCGGCAATACGGCAGGCGGCTTCAATGGTCGGGATCACCGCGTTTCCTGCAAGAATCACCCCATCAACATCCGGGGTTTGAGACGTGCCGCGGAGATCGTCCTGCGCCAGCCATTCACCGACAGTATTGATGGCCGTAAGCGTAGCGTCCGGCAGGACGGGGAAATGGGGCTGAACCATGGTGAACTCCTCCTCAGTGTTACCTCAGGGTAGCGACTTCGACTTATCAACACAACGGCGGTGCTGTGCCGCTCTTTTTCCTTAAAAGCCCTCTCAACATTTGATTAACATGCGTAAATCATATTCACTTGAATTATCATTTGCGGCAGACGTAGAATCGCCAGTCGACACATTTTTCCATTATTTCTAAGGTAAACAACGTTATGCGCCTGCCCGAACGCGATCCTTATGCTCCTCGCGAGTGGCAGCCACATGAGAAACCCGCTCTGCTGGGGTCGCCTTCCACACCTGAACACAGCACGCCCAAACGGATTGCCTACGGCGTCGTGGGCCTGCTGGTGTGCCTGACGGGGGCGCTGGGTAATGCGGTGGTGACCGCCAATCTGCAAAACCTGCAGGGCACCTTCGGCGCCTGGTCAACCGAAATCGCCTGGCTGCCCGCGGTCTATGTGATGACCAACATCTCCATCAACCTGCTGCTGGTCAAATTCCGCCAGCAGTACGGTCTGCGCGCCTTCACCGAAGGTTTTCTGGTGCTGTATGTGCTGGTCACCTTTTTCCATCTGTTTGTTAACGATCTCAGCTCGGCGCTGATGGTGCGCGCCGCGCACGGCATGGTGGCCGCCGCGCTCAGCTCGCTGGGGATTTACTACCAGATCCAGGCCTGGCCGGCGAAACATCGCCTGAAGGCGCTGACCATAGGCATTACCGGCTCGTCACTCGCCATTCCGCTGGCCCGGCTGTTTTCGACTGAACTGCTCCAGCTGGACGAGTGGCGCGGATTGTATTTCTTTGAACTGGGGCTGGCGCTGATCTCCCTGGCCTGCGTGATCGCGCTGAAGCTGCCGCCGGGCGACCGACGCAAGGTCTTTGAGAAGAAAGACTTTGTCACCTTCTTTCTGCTGGCACCGGGCATGGCCTTGCTGTGCGCGGTGCTGTCGCTGGGCCGTCTGGACTGGTGGTTTGAAGCGCCGTGGATCGGCTGGTCGCTGGCGCTCTCACTGGTGCTGATTGTTTCCGCCATCGTGTTTGAACATAACCGCAGTAACCCGCTGCTGAACACCCGCTGGCTGTCGAGCGGCAGTATTGTGCGCCTTGGGTTGATTATGCTGCTGATCCGCATCGTGCTGGCCGAGCAAAACACCGGCGTCATCGGCTGGCTGCAGTACGTGGGGTTACAGAACGAGCAGATGACGCACCTGGCGTGGTCCATATTTGCCGGGATCGTCTGCGGGATCGTCACCAGCTGTCTGACCATTAAGCCGACCAAACTGGCATGGCCGATTATCACCTCCCTGGTGCTGATGATTGTCGCCTCGCTGCTGGACAGCCAGTCCAACAACCTGACGCGCCCGGATCAGTTGATGCTCAGCCAGTTCCTGCTGGGCTTTGGCAGTGCCTTCTTCCTCGCCCCCGCGATGCTGGCCGCAATTGGCGGCGTCATCGCCGACCCGCGTAATCTGGTGAGCTTCTCGGTAATGTTCGGCATGAGCCAGAACCTCGGCGGCCTGCTGGGCTCGGCTATTCTCGGTACCTTCCAGACCTGGCGCGAAAAGTATCACTCCAGCCTGCTGGCGGACCAGCTCACCACGCTCAATCCGCTGGTTAACGAGCGGATTCAACTATATACCCAGATGTACAAAAGCCTGATTGGCGACAGCGCCCTGCTGGGCACGCAGGCGATCACCCAGTTGCAGACAGTGACCGCCCTTGAGGCAAACATTCTGGCTTACAACGACACCTATTTACTGACCGCGAGTATTGCCGCGGCCACGCTGGTCTGGATTTTATGGCGCTTGCTGCGCCTGCGCATCACTGCCCGTATGGCGCTTAAGAACGCCACCGGCAACAAATAATTGAAATATTTCTGGAGAGTTTATGAGTCAGCAGGATGCCGCCAAAGAGCAGGCCAACACCCGCAAAAATGTGCGCATTGTTTCCGTTTTCACTGCCGCCGCCATCGGTATCGTCGGCGTGCTGGTGATCCTTTACGCGTGGCAGC
>OIER01000362.1_pt1 | contig 36588 bp, 28 predicted proteins | sample 1581801 | NCBI WGS metagenome assembly OIER01 (sample SAMN03281006, study PRJEB24777) | human gut metagenome | isolation source: fecal sample PR165 from 1 month old male Malay infant, vaginally delivered... | reverse complement strand
GCCGCGCGAGAGGGTCTGCATCAGCAGGTTTTCGCTGTAGGTGGAGTGAATGCCCCATTTCTGGTGCGGCGTCAGGAAGTTGAGCGCTTTTTCCGGGAAGCCGTTCGGCGGGATCTCGCGCATATGGGTGACGCTGCGGGTGTCAATCGGTGGACGATAGGCCACCAGGCTCTCTCCGAACGCGCGCATCCAGGGATGATCCTGATACAGCTGCTGGCGGCCAGACAGCGTGCGCCACGGGATCAGCTCGTGAACGTTGGTATAGCCCGCGTTATAGGAGACGTGCTCGCTCTCCAGGCCGGACCAGGTCGGGCTGGAGATGATTTTACGCGGCTGCGCCTGGATATCGCGGAAGCGGATCTTCTCATCTTCCTTGTTCAGCGCCAGATGGGTGTGATCGCGCCCGGTCAGCTCGCCGAGCGCTTCCCAGGCCTTCACCGCCACCTGGCCGTTGGTTTCCGGCGCAAGGGCGAGGATCACCTCTGAAGCGTCAATGGCAGTTTCAATGCGCGGGCGGCCTTTCGCCGGGCCGTCGAGCTTGACGTAGTTGAGCTTGCCGAGGAAATCGACCTCGCTCTGCGTGTTCCACGATATGCCTTTCCCGCCGTTGCCGAGCTTATCCATCAGCGGGCCGAGGGCGGTGAAGCGTTCGTAAGTTTCCGGGTAGTTCCGCTCGACGACCGCGATGTTCGGCGCCGTTTTACCGGGGATCAGATCGCATTCCCCTTTGCGCCAGTCCTGTATGTCAAACGGCTGCGACAGCTCCGCCGGGGAGTCATGCTGTAGCGGCTGTAACACCACGTCGGTTTCGGTGCCGAGATGCCCGACGCAGACCTCGGAGAAGACGTTGGCGATGCCCTTGTAGATCTCCCAGTCGCTGCGGGACTCCCACGCCGGGTCGACGGCGGCCGAGAGCGGGTGAATAAACGGATGCATGTCCGAGGTATTCATATCGTCTTTTTCATACCAGGTGGCGGTCGGCAGGACGATATCCGAGAACAGGCAGGTGCTGGACATGCGGAAGTCGAGCGTCACCAGCAGGTCGAGCTTGCCCTCAATGGCGGCGGTCTGCCATTCCACTTCTTCAGGCTTCACGTCGTCGGTTGAGCCTAAATCCTCGCCCTGAATCCCGCTCTCGGTGCCGAGCAGGTATTTCAGCATGTACTCATGGCCTTTCCCGGACGAGCCGAGCAGGTTAGAGCGCCAGACGAACAGGTTGCGCGGGTGGTTCTTGCCGTTGTCCGGCTGCTCGCAGGCGAAGCGGATATCGCCCGATTTTAACGCCTGAACGGTGTACTCCTGCGGCGTGATGCCCGCCGCGTCCGCGCGGGCTTTGATGTGCAGCGGGTTGAGGTTGAGCTGCGGCGCCGACGGCAGCCAGCCCATGCGCTCGGCGCGGACGTTGAAATCAATCAGGTGGCCGGTGAACCTCGAGGCGTCCGCCAGCGGAGAGAGCAGCTCCTGCGCGGTCAGCTTCTCGTAGCGCCACTGGCTGGCGTGGTTGTAGAAGAAGGAGGTGCTGTTCATCTGGCGCGGCGGGCGGTTCCAGTCCAGCGCGAAGGCCAGCGGCAGCCAGCCGGTTTGCGGGCGCAGCTTCTCCTGGCCGACATAGTGCGACCAGCCGCCGCCGCTCTGCCCGACGCAGCCGCAGAAGACCAGCATGTTGATCATCCCGCGGTAGTTCATGTCCATGTGGTACCAGTGGTTCACCCCTGCACCGAGAATGATCATCGACCGGCCGTGGGTTTTGTGCGCCGTGTCGGCAAACTCGCGGGCGATTTTTTCAATCAGCCGGGCGGGCACGCCGGTGATCTGCTCGCCCCAGGCGGGGGTATAGGCTTTGACCTGGTCATAGCTCTCTGCGGCGTTGCTGTCCTCCAGACCGCGATCGAGACCGTAGTTCGCCAGCACCAGATCGTAAACGCTGACCACGCGCTTCTCGCTGCCGTCGGCGAGGGTCAGGGTTTTGCTCGGCACGCGGCGCGTCAGCACCGGATCCTGCTTCACGCTGCGGAAATGCGGGTTCTCGTTGCCGCCAAAGTAGGGGAAGGCCACATCGGCCACGCTGTCGTGGGTAATGAGCAGCGACAGCGTCAGTTCGGTGTCGTGGCCCGCAGCCTGTGGCTCCAGGTTCCATTTGCCTTTTTCTCCCCAGCGGAAGCCGATGGAGCCGTTTGGTACTACCAGATTTCCGGCAATATCAAAGGCGACGGTCTTCCACTCCGGGTTATTGGCTTCCCCCAGCCCGTCGACAAGGTCCGAGGCGCGCAGCATACGTCCCGGCACCACGCGACCGTCTTCCTGCTCGTCCAGCAGCACCAGCATCGGCATATCGGTATAGCGGCGGCAGTAGTTAAGGAAGTAGTCGCTTGGGTTATCGAGGTGAAATTCTTTGAGGATCACGTGGCCCATCGCCATGGCGAGGGCGCTGTCGGTGCCCTGTTTGGGGGACAGCCACTGGTCGCTCAGCTTCGCGACTTCCGAGAAGTCCGGCGTGATGGCGACGGTTTTGGTGCCCTTGTAGCGCACCTCGGTGAAGAAATGGGCGTCCGGGGTTCGGGTCTGCGGCACGTTCGAGCCCCAGGCAATGATGTAGCTGGAGTTGTACCAGTCGGCGGACTCCGGCACGTCGGTCTGCTCGCCCCAGGTCATCGGCGACGCCGGCGGCAGGTCGCAGTACCAGTCGTAGAAGCTCAGGCAGGTACCGCCCAGCAGGGAAAGATAGCGCGTGCCGGCGGCGTAGGAGACCATCGACATCGCCGGAATAGGGGAAAAACCGGCCACGCGGTCCGGACCATAGTTTTTGATGGTCCAGACGTTGGCGGCGGCAATCAGCTGGTTCAGCTCTTTCCAGTTCGAGCGGATAAACCCGCCTTTACCCCGCGCCTTCCTGTAGCTTTGCGCCTTTTGCGGATCGCTCTGGATGGCGTCCCAGGCCAGCACCGGATCGGTATGCTGCGCCAGCGCCTCGCGCCAGAGTTCAATCAGCCTGCGGCGCACCAGCGGGTATTTAAGACGGTTGGCGCTATAGAGATACCAGGAGTAGCTCGCCCCACGCGGGCAACCGCGCGGCTCGTGGTTGGGCAGGTCAGGGCGGGTGCGTGGGTAATCGGTCTGCTGGGTTTCCCAGGTCACCAGGCCGTTTTTGACATAAATCTTCCAGCTGCAGGAGCCGGTACAGTTCACGCCGTGGGTGGAGCGCACGATCTTGTCGAACTGCCAGCGCTGACGGTAGCCGTCCTCCCAGTCGCGGTTGGTGTTATATACCTGCCCGTGCCCGTTGGCGAAGCTGTCCCCCTTTGTTTTGAAATAACGAAAGCGATCCAACAGTTTGCTCATGACATTTCTCCTGCTTCGGACGTGTAGTTATTCTTGTTTTGCGGATTTGCGGCCATACACCAGCCAGGTAACGAGCACGCAGACGATGTAAAACACGAGGAACACCTTCATGGCGCCGACCGGCGATCCGGTCATCGCCAGCGAGGTGCCAAAGGCTTTGGGAATGAAGAACCCGCCAACGGCGCCGATAGCGGAGATAAAGCCCAGCGCGGCGGCGGTCTCTGTCACCGCTTCGTGCTGCGCCTGCTCGTCCGTACCGCCCTGCTTTTTGACGCGGTCGAGCGTGATTTGGCGGAAAATAATCGCGATCATCTGGAAGGTCGACCCGCTGCCGAGCCCGGCGGTGAGGAACAGCCCCATAAAGACCAGGTAGAACGCGACGAAGCTGCCGGAGCCAGAGCCGGGCAGCGTCAGGAAGATCAGGGCGCTGAAGAGGGCCATAAAAACGAAGTTAATCAGCGTGACCCGCACGCCGCCCAGTTTGTCAGAGATCATCCCGCCCGCTGATCGCGCCAGTGCACCGATTAGGGGGCCAAAGAAGGCGAGGTGTAGAATGTTGACGTCCGGAAACTGGGTTTTTGACAGCATGGCAAAGCCCGCCGAGAAGCCGATAAACGAGCCGAAGGTCGCCAGATAAAGCAGGCTCAGCAGCCAGAGATGAAAGCGCTTCAGCACCGGGAGCTGGCTGGCGATAGAGGCCTTGGAGCTGGCGATATCGTTCATTCCAAAGAAGGCCGCAAGGGTGGCCAGCAGCAGCAGCGGCGCCCATATCCAGGCCGCATTGGCCAGCCACAGGGTGGAACCGTCATCCTGCGGTACGCCCTCCACGCCCAGGAAGGTAAACATCGGCAGGAAGATCACCAGCGGCGCGACCAGCTGCATCACGCTGACGCCCAGGTTGCCGAGCCCGCCGTTAATACCGAGCGCGCTACCCTGTTTTGCTTTGGGGAAGAAGAAGCTGATGTTGCCCATGCTGGAGGCAAAGTTGGCGCCTGCAAAGCCGCAGAGCAGGGCAATCACGATAAAGATCCAGTAAGGCGTCGCGGTGTTCTGAATGGCCATCCCCAGCCAGACGCAGGGAATGATCAGGATGACGGTACTCAATACCGTCCAGTATCGTCCGCCAAATATGGGCACCATAAACGAATAGGGGACGCGCAATATCGCGCCGGAGAGAGAAGGTAATGCCGTTAGCATAAAAAGTTGATCGGTGGTGAAATTAAATCCGACTTTATTCAGATTGACGGCAATGGCGCTAAATAACATCCAGACGCAAAACGCTAACAGCAAACAGGCGACGGAAATCCACAGGTTTCTTCGCGCGATATGTTTTCCTTTGTTTTCCCAAAATTGCACATTTTCCGGTTTCCAGTTACTTAACAGATGCGGATTACTCTTCTCACTTTGTTGTGACATATCACCCTCTTGCTCGCCAGAATGAAGAGAAAACAAATGAAAACAGTTAGATAGATGTGAGTGTGCTGGTTGGTTTATTGGATGTTTTTGGATACAACTGAAAGGATAGATAAAAAAGCGAACCCCTGAGATTCGAAAGGAAATATGGGTTCGCTTAATGTGTTACTAATTGTAAAACTCGCGGTAAATAATACTCCGTTGGGAGTATTAACCCAATTCGAGGGAGATAAGTTTATCGAGATGCTTATTAAACGCCGCATCGTCCATTTCGGGCATATTTAAAATCGTGATCCCATCAAGCCCACAAACCAGCCCGATCAATCGCCAGGCAATATTTTCCGCGCGATCGGTAAGCGTAAAGGCGTTGGCCTCCGCCCCGGCGCGGATAATCGCCACGGTCTCCTGATGCCACATCTCCATAGTCAGGGCGTAAGCCGCGTTGATTTCAGGATCCCGGCTGGCGAGAATTTGAGCTTCCCGCCAGAGGCGAATGTAAGGCTCAAGCCCGCCGTCGTCACTGCCGAGCATGCTGTGCAGCCGTTCCCGCCAGCTGGCGTTTTCACCCACCACGTCGGCATCCAGCAGCTCGCGGATCACGCGCACAAAGGCCAGCGATTTTAGCTCGCCGCCGGAGGCGAAGTGGTGGTGGACCTGTCCGGTCGCGACGCCCGCTTCAGCGGCAATTCGCCGTACCGTCATGGCTGCCAGCCCCTCGGCCAGCGCCACGCGCATCGCGGCCTGCAGGATCGCTTCCCGTCTCTCTTCCTTGCTCAAATATTGCATTTTTTCACTACTCTCAATAGGAATGAAACGAGTGTAACAAAAAGCTGGACACGCGTTCAACTTTACGTAGGATCGCAATCTGGACATGTGTCCAGGTTTGAGATGAAAAGGAAATTTATGTTTCGTCAGTGGTTAGCGTTAGTGATTATCGTGCTGGTGTATATCCCGGTGGCGATTGACGCGACGGTGCTGCACGTAGCGGCGCCGACATTGAGCATGACGCTGGGCGCCAGCGGCAATGAACTATTGTGGATCATCGATATTTACTCGCTGGTGATGGCGGGAATGGTGCTGCCGATGGGCGCCCTGGGTGACCGCATCGGTTTTAAACGGTTGTTGATGATCGGCAGTACGCTGTTTGGCCTGTCATCGCTGGCGGCAGCGTTTGCCCCCTCAGCAGGGTGGCTGATCGCGGCGCGCGCCTCGCTGGCGATTGGTGCGGCCATGATCATTCCTGCCACTCTGGCGGGGATCCGCACGCTCTTTACCGACGCGAAAGATCGCAACATCGCGCTCGGCGTCTGGGCGGCGGTCGGTTCCGGCGGGGCAGCGTTTGGCCCGCTGATTGGCGGTATGCTGCTGGAGCATTTTTACTGGGGATCGGTGTTTTTGATCAACGTACCGATTGTGCTGGTGGTGGTGTCGCTGGCCGCGCGTTTTGTCCCCCGTCAGCAGGGCCGACCGGAGCAGCCGCTGAATATCAGCCATGCCATCATGCTGATTGTGGCGATTTTGCTTCTGGTCTACAGCGCCAAAACCGCGCTTAAGGGCGCTCTGGCGCCGTGGCTGGTGGCGTGTACCCTGCTGACGGGGGCCGTGATGCTGTTTATTTTTGTGCGCATCCAGCTTCGCGCCCGCGTGCCGATGATCGACATGCGCCTGTTCTGTCACCGCATCATTTTAAGCGGCGTGGTCATGGCGATGACGGCGATGATCGCCCTGGTGGGCTTTGAATTGCTGATGGCGCAGGAGCTGCAGTTTGTCCATGGCTTTACGCCGTTCGAGGCGGGCATGTTTATGCTCCCGGTAATGGTGGCCAGCGGGTTCAGCGGACCGATTGCCGGTGTGCTGGTGGGCCGTCTGGGGCTACGCATTGTCGCTGCGGGTGGCATGGGGCTGAGCGCGGTCAGCTTTATCGGCCTGTCGACGCTCGACTTCAGCACGCAGCAGTGGCAGGCGTGGGGGCTGATGGTGCTGCTCGGCTTCAGTGCCGCCAGCGCGCTGCTGGCCTCGACCTCGGCCATTATGGCGGCCGCGCCGAAAGAGAAGGCGGCTGCCGCCGGAGCCATTGAAACCATGTCCTATGAGCTGGGGGCCGGGCTGGGGATCGCCATTTTTGGCCTGCTGTTGACCCGCAGCTTCTCGGCGTCGATTGCGCTGCCGCAGGGGCTGCATGCCTCGCTCGTCGATAAAGCCTCGTCATCGATTGGTGAAGCGATGAAGGTGGCGCAGGAACTGACGCCGTCCCTCGCGGAGCCGGTGATTGAGGCGGCGAAAAGTGCGTTTATTACTTCCCACAGCGTGGCGCTGGGCAGTGCGGGCGGAATGCTGCTGTTGCTGGCAGTGGGGATCTGGTTCAGCCTGGCGAAGGTGCCGAAGGGGTAAAACACGCCCGGTGGCGCTGCGCTTACCGGGCCTACGGGCGCGGTTGTCCGAGCCGCGCCACCCGGTTTATTTTTCCTGGGCCGCGGCCAACACGCTGTGCAACAGCACGTTCGCCCCTTTTTCCGACCACTCCGGCAGGATCCTTTCCGCTTCGTTATGGCTGATGCCCTTCACGCAGGGGATAAAAATCATGCTGGCAGGGGCAATTTTGCTGACATAGCAGGCGTCATGTCCCGCGCCGGAGACCATCGGTTTCGCCGAGTAGCCCAGTTCCGCCACGGCCTTCTCCGTGCGGGCCAGACATTCGGCATCAAACGCGATGGGCGCGTAGTCAAAGATGCGCTCAACGACAGCCGCCACCCCGCGCAGGCTCAGGCTTTCAGCCACCTTATGCAGCGCTGCCTCCATGGCTTCCAGCGCCGTCAGCGCCGGATGGCGAAACTCCACGCTGCAGACCACCCGAGACGGCACGACGTTGCGCGAGTTTGGCGTAACCTGCGCCATACCGATCGTCGCCCGTCCGTCCGGCGCATGCCGATAGCCAATCTCCTCCACCTTCAGCGCCAGCTCCGCGAAGGCGGTCAGCGCGTCGCGGCGGCTGTGCATCGGCGTGGTGCCCGCGTGGGCGGCAAACCCGTCCAGCGTCAGGGTGAACCAGCGCTGGCCCATTGCCGCGCGGACGAGCCCGATATCCAGACCTTCGTCCTCCAGAATCGGGCCCTGCTCGATGTGCAGCTCGTAGCAGGCGTAAACCGGAAACGCGCGGGCAGGGGCTTCACCCCGGTAGCCGATGTTATCCAGGGCTTCACCCACGGTGATGCCATCGTGATCGGCGCGGGCATGGGCGTATGCTTCGCTAAATTGCCCCGTCCAGACCCCAGAAGAGAGCATGGCTGGCGCGAAGCGCGCGCCTTCTTCGTTGGTCCAGTTGACCAGCACAACGTCACGTTCCGTCTCAATGTGATGGTCGTTGAGCGTTCGCAGCAGCTCCAGCCCGGCCAGCACGCCGTAAACCCCGTCGTAGTTCCCCCCCAGCGGCTGCGTATCCACGTGCGAACCGGTCAAGACCGGGGCAAGCTGCGGATTTTTCCCCGCACGACGGATAAACATATTGCCCATGCTGTCGACGTCACAGGTAAAACCGGCGTCCAGCGCCCAGTCGCGAAGCAGATTACGCGCAACGCGATCTTCCTCGCTCAGTGCCAGACGGGTGACGCCACCGGCGGGCGTGCCGCCGATCTGCGCCATCATCTCAAGCGTTGACCACAGCCGTTCGGCGTTGACGCGGATCATGGCTTGTCCTTACTGCAGCGGTAGCGGAAATCACAGCACGCGCCGCCCTGCATAATGGTCGTGGTGCGGGTTAGCTCTACGTCGGGCGCATAGCCCACGATGAATTTTTCATCGCGCGCGCAGGAGAGCAGGTGACCAATTTCGCCCAGCCCCATCTCGTGGTACATCTCCGCGTAGCGACAGCGGGTCACGTTGTAGTTGTACTGCTGGTCGTCGGCGTCAATCACCTTCACCTCCAGGGCGTTATCTTTCTCCCACAGATACTGCAGGGCGATAAAGCTCTTGATGTTTGCGCCGTTGGGTTCTTTGCTGGCAAACCCTTTGCCAGCATCAATCGCGGCCTGCTCAATGGCCTCACCAATCACCGCCTGGGCGCGGTCTTTCCCTATCTCGCGCACCAGGATTTCATAAATTGGCTTAATAATTTCGGCTTCAATTTTGCGGCGGGCGAGAATGCCCAGCTCGTTATTATCACTCATCACATTGCCTCGCTGCGTTACTTCGCTTTTGCGCCGCCCAGCACGGTCTGCGGCTGCCATTTGCCGTCGACAACCTTATAGACCGTGAACGACGGCGATTTCAGGTTGCCCTCTTTATCAAACGCGATCTGTCCGGTGACGCCGGAGTAGCTGATGGCGCGCAGGGCGGGCAGATAGTCGGACGGCTCAACGGAGTCTGCTTTTTCCATCGCCGCCACCAGCACGCGGGTGGCGTCATAGGCGAACGGGGCGTGCAGTTCGATATGGGTGTGGTAGCGGGACTGGTACGCCTGCTCGAACGCTTTACCACCCGGCATCTGATCAACGGGCAGACCCGGCTCCAGCGCCACAACGCCTTCGCCTTCTTTCTGCGCCAGCTTGAGGAACGTCTGGCTGACGAATCCGCCTGCGCCCATCAGCGTGGCGTTCATGCCCAGCTGTTTGATGCGGCGCGCCAGCGGTGCGGCCTGGCTGTCGACGCCGCCGAAGAAGATCACATCGGCGTTTTTACTGCGGATGGCGGTCAGTACGGCGCTGAAATCGACCGTTTTGTCATCCACGTACTGACGATCGACTATTTTCACGCCCTGGGCTTCCAGCGATTTTATAAACTGGTCTGCAAGCCCCTGACCGAAGGCGGTGCGGTCGTCGATCACCGCAATGCGTTTGGCTTTCAGGGTGTTAACCGCGTACTGACCGGCGAGCTGACCGCCGTCATCGTCGTGGCCCATCACGCGGAAGCTGGTGTCAAAACCCTGCTGGGTATAGGCATGACCGGTTGCGACCGGCGCCACCTGGGCGATGCCTGCATCGTGATAAATGCGGGCCGCCGGAATGCTGGTGCCGGTATTCCAGTGACCGACCACGCCTGCCACGCCGCTATCCACCAGACGCTGCGCGACGGCTACGGCAGTGCGCGGGTCGGACTGATCGTCTTCGGACTGCAGTTTGAAGGTCACCGCTTTGCCGCCGATGGTCGGGTGCTGCTTGTTAATGTCGTCAATGGCCAGCTGCGCGCCGTTCTCCAGATCTTTCCCGATACGGGCAGACGGGCCGGTCAGCGGGCCTGCCAGACCGATGACCACGGTTTCACCGTCAGCGGCCCACGCGGACGTTGAGGCAAAGCTGCCGAGGAGAATAGCGGCGCTGAGCGCACTGATTTTTACTGTTTTCATTGTATTTCCCTGATGTTGGCTGGTGTGGTTAAACGGGCATTTCGCCCAAATAAATCTGTGCAATCTGGTCGTCGTTGAGCATCGCTGTCGATTCGCCATGATGAACAATGCTGCCGCTGTCCATTACCCACGCGCTGTCGGTCACTTCCAGCGCGAGCCGGGCGTTTTGTTCGATAAGCAGCAGGGCGACGCCGCGCTCGCGCAGCCCGGCAATAACGGCAAATATGTTCTCGACCATCTTCGGGGCAAGGCCCATTGACGGCTCGTCGAGGATCAGCAGGCGCGGGCGGCTGAGCAGGGCGCGGTTAAGGGCCAGCAGCTGTTGCTCGCCGCCGGACAGCAGCCCGGCAAGCTGATGCTGGCGCTCGCCCAGACGCGGGAAGCGTTCGAAAATTTCGTTCATCTCGCCCCTGACGGTGACAGTGTCACGCCTGAGCCAGGCGCCCATCTGCAGGTTTTCCAGAACCGTCATGCGGGAGAAGATCCCGCGGCCCTCCGGGACCATCACCAGTCCGTCGCGGAGCAGGGTCTCCGGGCTCTGTTTACGTACCGCTTTACCGCTGAAGACAATGCTGCCGCTAAAGCTTTCCAGCCCGGTAATGGCGCGCACGGTGGAGCTTTTCCCCGCGCCGTTAGCGCCGATCAGCGTAGCCTGTTCGCCCTCGCGCAGGGTAAAGGAGACATCGCGTACGGCCTGAATGCCGCCGTAATGCACGTCCAGACGTTCCACCTTCAGTAATTCAGACATGGGCGTTACCTCCAAGCCAGGCGGCGATCACTGCCGGGTCGCGCCGCACGCTTTCCGGCGTGCCGGTGGCGAGCGTTTTGCCGTAATCGAGCACCGTCAGGCGATCGCAGATGCCCATCACCAGCTTGACGTCATGTTCAATCATCAGCAGGGTTTTGCCGTCATCGCGGATGCGGATGAGCAGCTCGCCGAGCGCCACTTTTTCCGCCGCGTTCATCCCGGCGGCGGGTTCATCCAGCGCCAGCAGCAGCGGATCCGTTGCCAGCGCGCGGGCGATTTCAAGCCGACGCTGATGGCCATAGGCCAGGTCGCAGGCGCGATAGTGGGCGAACTGCGCAATGCCGGTATAGTCCAGCCAGTGCCAGGCCAGCTCGCGGGTCTGCTTCTCTTCTTCGCGAGCGCGTTTATGGCGGCTCAGCGCGGCCCACAGGCCGTTACGGGTGCGCACGTGGCGGCCCACCATCACGTTTTCCAGCACCGACATCTCGTTGAAGAGGCGCACGTTCTGGAAGGTGCGGGCAATCCCGGCGGCGGTCACTTTCTCTATCTGCTTCGGGAAGTAGGGCTTATCGGCAATCGAAAACTCGCCGCTGTCCGCCGGATAAAGCCCGGTGATCAGGTTAAAGCAGGTGGTTTTTCCCGCGCCGTTGGGGCCGATCAGCCCGTAGATCTCGCCTCTGTTCACGGTAATCGAAACGTCATCCACGGCAGTCAGCCCGCCGAAGCGTTTTGACATGTTGCGTACGGTTAACAGACTCATGCCTTCACCTCCTTGTGGCGTACCGGCCAGATGCCGGACGGGCGCACCAGCATCACCAGCACCAGTGCCAGACCGTAAAACAGCTGTCGCAACACTTCAGGATCAATCAGCACCGTACCGAACAGCGCCTGCTGCACCGGCGCTGCCTGGCTGCGCAGCAGTTCCGGCAGGGCGGTAAGCAGTACCGCGCCCAGGATCACGCCCGGAATGTGCCCCATACCGCCCAGCACCACCATCGCCAGTACGGCAATCGATTCCTGTAAGGTGAAGGATTCCGGGGAGACAAAGCCCTGAAACGCGCCGAAAAGCGCACCCGCTACGCCGCCAAAGGAGGCGCCCATCGCAAAGGCGAGCAGCTTATAGTTACGCACGTTGATGCCCATCGCACGGGCCACATCTTCATCCTCGCGGATGGCGTGCCAGGCGCGGCCGATACGGGAATGCTGCAGGCGCAGGCAGACGAAGACGATCGTGATAATCACCAGCATCAGCAGGTAGTACCACAGCCACAGCGCGGGTACTTTGAAACCAAACCAGTGGTATACGCCGCTGAACTTCAGGCCGAACAGGTTCAGCGTATCCACCCCGGTAATGCCCTTTGCGCCGTTGGTAATGTTTACCGGACGGTCGAGGTTACGCATCAGGATGCGGATAATTTCGCCAAAGCCGAGGGTCACTATCGCCAGGTAGTCCCCGCGCAGCTTCAGCGTGGGCGCACCGAGTAAAATCCCGCAGACGGCCGCCACGAGGGCGGCCAGCGGGATAATGAGCAGATACGAGGTGTGCAGCCCGTCCGGGAACCAGACGCCGAGGATCGGAAACACCTCCAGCAGGTGCGGGGAGGCCATCAGTGCCGCGAGGTAGGCGCCGACCGCGTAAAAGGCGATAAAGCCCATGTCCAGCAGGCCGGTATAGCCGACCACAATATTAAGCCCGAGCGCCAGCATGATGTAGAGCAGGGCGAAGTCGATGACGCGCACCCAGTAGTTGCCGCCAAGCTGCGTGGCTACCACGGGCGCAATCAGCAGCGCGAAGCAGAACAGGCTCATGCCTGACCAGAATTTGCGCGTCGTCGCCGGGGTCTGGAGTTGAAGTGTTGTCATGGAATTCCTTACGCCCTGTTCGCCACGCGCTCGCCCAGCAGGCCAGCCGGACGGAAGACCAGCACCAGGATCAGCACCATAAAGGCAAAGACATCCTGATAGTTGCTGCCAAATACGCCGTGGGTCAGTTCACCCAGGTAGCCTGCTCCCAGCGCTTCGATAATGCCGAGCAGAATGCCGCCAATCATGGCGCCCCGAATGTTGCCAATGCCCCCCAGCACGGCGGCGGTAAAGGCCTTGATCCCGGGCAAAAAGCCCATCGAGAAGCTGGCGTTACCGTAGTTGCTGGCCATCATCACGCCTGCCAGCGCGGCAAACGCCCCGCCAATCGCAAACGTCAGGGTGATGATGGCGTTTGGGTTAACCCCCATCAGCGTGGCCACGCGCGGGTTTTCCGCCACGGCGCGCATGCCGCGCCCCAGACGGGTGTATTCCACCAGCAGCCAGAGCCCGGTCATCACCGCCAGCGCCAGGACAACGGTGACGATACCGGTGACGGTGACGATGGCAGGAGGATGCGCTTCGCTGCCGGACGTGACGGCGATAGGGTCCATCGGCAGGATCTGCGGGAACATCAGCGGGTTGCGCGTCCAGATAATCATCGCCACGGTTTGCAGCAGGACCGAAACGCCGATACCCGAGATCAGCGGCGCGAGGCGCGGCGCGTTGCGCAGTCGACGGTAGGCAAAGCGTTCCACGGCCATCGCCAGCAGGGCGCAGACGGCCATGGCAATCATCAGGGCAACGCCGAGCTGCAACAGCTGCGGCATATGCGGAAAAGTGGTATTCAGGGCATTACTGGCGGAGAGCGTGGTGAGCGCGCCGACCATCAGAATATCGCCGTGAGCAAAGTTAATAATGCGCAAAATGCCATACACCATGGTATAGCCCAGCGCGATCAGCGCGTAGATGCTTCCCAGCATCACACCGTTGATCAGTTGTTGTATGAGTGTATCCAACGTCTGTACCCGCAAAGTGCTCGTTCTGCGGCTACCATCCAATAAATGAATAAAATTGTAAAATACACATCTATTATTTCTTATGATAAATAGATATTGTTCTATCTTTATGATTTATATAAATATAATGAAGACCTGTTTTTGGGTGAAAAGCCTAAAGAAATCAACATATGAATAAAACAGAACAATTGGTTGGCCTGCCTGCGTATGCAGAAAGTCGCCTTGCAAACGATCCGCCGCTTCGGGCTGTGCGTGCCTTTGAGGCCATTGCCCGGCTGGGCAGCGTCACGCTGGCCGCGCAGGAGCTGGACATTTCTCCGTCGGCCGTCAGCCATCAGCTCAGGGTGCTCGAAGGGTACCTGCAAATGCCGCTGACGGAGCGTCAGGGGCGCAGGCTGGTGCTGAGCCAGCACGGGCGTGAATACTACCGCTCGATCCGTGCGGCGTTTAACGTGCTGCGCCAGGCGACGGAGCACCTGGCGGAGCAGGCGCAAACGCGTCAGGTCACCATCAGCCTGATCCCGCTTTTTGGTATGGGGTGGTTTATCCCGCGCTTGCCTGCGTTCATGCGCGCCAATCCCCAAACCGAGATCAACGTGGTCTATGCCAACCATCGTAACTATCTGAGCGACGCATCGGATATGTCGATTCGTTTTGGTAACGGGCAGTGGGCGGGCTATCAGAGTGAAAAGCTGATTTCCGGACAGATGGTGCCGGTGTGCAGCCGCGCGTTTTTGCGTATTCACGGCCATATCGACACGCCTGAGCAACTGCTGCAGATGCCGCTGCTGCACGATGAGGAGCGCACGACGTGGGCGCAGTGGTTTGTACAGCAGGGGGTGAAGCGTCCCGTTCGCCGCAGCGGTCCAATGTTTGAGGACGGTCTGCTGACGCTGGCGGGCGTACAGGCGGGTCTGGGGTGTGCGCTGATGCGGGAGCCGCTGATTGCGCCGTATCTTGAGAGCGGTGAGCTGGTGAAGATCTTTGACCTACCGATTGATGACGGACGCGACTATTACCTCTGCGTGCGCTCAGATTCAGAGATGACCGAGGACGGCAAGCTGCTGCAAAACTGGCTGCGGCGGGCAGCGGGCGGGGAGTCGTCTGGCGGGTAAAAGAGGGCGATAAAAAAGCCAGCTGTTCAGCTGGCTTTTGGAGAGACAAGATTTAGAACTGGTAGGTCAGACCCAGCGCTACGATGTTGTCGGTACCGATGCCTGCCTGGCGAGTGAACTTGTTGTCATCGAGCAGGTTGATTTTGTAATCCACGTAGGTGGACATGTTTTTGTTAAAATAATAGGTCGTGCCAACATCGATGTATTTCACCAGATCCTGGTCGCCGAAGTTTTCGATGTCTTTGCCTTTAGACTGCAGGTAAGCGATAGACGGACGCAGGCCAAAGTCGAACTGATACTGGGCCACAACTTCGAAGTTTTGCGCCTTATTTGCAAAGCCGTAAATGTCGGTACGCTTGTTGTTAGAGGTACCGAAACGGGTTGCATTGTAGGTCTGAGAGTACTGCGCCGCGAGGTAAACGTTGTTCGCGTCGTATTTCACACCGCCGCTGTACACTTCGGCGCGGTCGCCTTCACCGTATACGCCAGCCGCATTCTGGTCAGCGGTACGACGGGAGGAGGACATTGCACCACCTACGCTGAAGCCTTCGCCCAGATCGTAAGTCAGGGATGCGCCATAGCCGTCACCGTTCTGGTTCAGCAGGCTGCGGCCGCTGGTGTTTTCACCACTTACGCTGCCGTTTTTACCCTGATACTGCAGAGCAAAGTTCAGGCCATCAACCAGACCAAAGAAGTCCTGGTTACGGTAGGTTGCCACGCCGTTAGCACGAGACTGGAGGAAGTTGTCGGCACCGTAGGTGTCACCGCCGAATTCTGGCAGAACGTCGGTCCAGGAGGTCACGTCGTAAATCACGCCGTAGTTACGACCGTAATCGAATGAACCTGCTTCCGCGAACTTCAGACCTGCAAACGCCACACGAGTCCAGGACTGGTTGTCGCCTTCGTCTTTGTTGCCCTGAATCTGGTATTCCCACTGGCCGTAACCGGACAGCTGATCGTTAACCTGGGTTTCACCCTTGAAGCCGATACGCATGTAGGTTTTATCGCCATCTGCGCCAGCATCATCAGAGAAATAGTGCAGACCTGTCACTTTACCGTACAGATCCAGTTTGTTACCGTCTTTGTTGTAAATTTCGGCAGCGTTAACAACGCCTGCTGCCAGCATGGAAGTGACTGCCACTGCAACTAATTTAAGTTTCATCTTAAATGTTCCTTATAATTTTTTTCGGTATTTCCTGAACCACTTTGAACGATTTCTAAACGAGGCTGTTCGTCAATGGCATGCTATTCTTAAAAATCTCGTAGTCTTATTTCAATAATAAGTTTCAAAATATTAGAGATAATTTCAATTAGTGTGATCTCGATCGTCTGAGAAGGCGATCATTCAAACAATGTGGTCGGAATTTATACGATTAATAGTTATTTAGTCAGTGGGATTATTGCTTTTACTATAATTTATGATGGTTTTTGTTTATCGCGTTAAATTTCGCAATTTTCGAGGGTTTAATGAGGGTGGTATTGCTGCTTTTCTTTAAAAACAATGGGTTATTTGATTTTTCAGCGTCTATTCCGCATATTATCATAAAACTGTCAGAGCTGAATTATTGCACGCCATGCTATCCTGAGCGTTAATATTCATTACTCACTAATTTCATTGGGTTGTCAGTTTGTGTCAACTCGCTTCAGGTGGCTTTACAGAAGGCGTTCAATATAAACCGAACTTAAACAGACGCTCTATTATCATGATAAATATTCTGATGTCTGATCACATTTTAAATTTATGTTAATTATGTTGCCGGGTTGAAATTCCCCCGGCCAGTCGAGCAGCGTTATTTTCGTGTGGCGTACCAGCAGAGCAACGACCCGGCGCAGACCATCAGCGCGCCTTGCCAGAACGAGAATGACAGGGGGGAGCTTAGCACCGCGGCGGCAAGCGCGGCAGAAAGCACGGGGGTAAAATAGGATACGGCAGCCAGAACCGTGACGTTACCGTGCAGGATGCCAATATTCCAGGCGGCGTAACCAAACCCAAGCGCGATACCGCACATAACCAGCTTCACGACTACCGGAAGCGTGAACACCATGTCGGGCTGATCGCTCAGGGCATATTTCACCCACAGACTCAGCGCGGTCAGCAAAACAAACAGGGTGATGCCGTTTTGCCCTTTCGCAAATTTGCTGGTAACGGTGCAATAGGCGGCCCAGATAAAGGCCCCGGCAAACGCCAGCGCATAGCTCAGAGGGCTGGAAACGACATTCCGGGTTATTTCCTCAAGGTGTAATCCTTCTTCGCCGCCCAATACCCAGCACACGCCCAGCAGCGAAATGAGCAAGCCGGGGATCACCCACAGGGTAGACTTTTGCCCGTTGAACAAAATCGCAAATACGATCGTCAGGCTCGGCCAAAGGTAATTGACCATGCCCACTTCAATCGCCTGCGATCGCGTTGCGGCATAGCCCAGCGACAGCGCCAGACATATTTCGTAGCTGACAAATAAAACGCTGCCGGCAATAAGATAGCGGGGAGAAAACCGTCGGATATCAGGAAATCCTACCGTCACCAGACACAGTAATCCGCTGAGGGTGTAAATCATCGCTGCACCGCCAACAGGGCCCAATGCCTCACTCACGCTGCGAATAAGGCCGACCATGGTGCTCCATAACAGTATCGCCGCCAGCCCAATAAGCGTTGCTCTCTTTCTGTCCATTATTCGCCATCACAATAAAAATTAAAGGAAAAATGTATCGCATTACGCCTGTCGCTGTCGTGAATTATTCTCTTAAGCCGTTAATCAAAAAGGGGTAATGAAACGTTGCGGAGGTGACTATTAAGGGGGGGAAGGCTGATGACCTTGATTTGACGCAAAAAAATCAGGGGCTTTGCTGTTAGTTTGCGGCGCGAAGTCTTTTCAGATAACGAGGACAGCAATGGACGTCAGCCGCAGACAATTTTTTAAAATCTGCGCGGGCGGTATGGCCGGAACAACAGCCGCAATGCTGGGATTTGCTCCCAAAATGGCGCTGGCTCAGGCACGCAACTATAAACTGCTGCGCGCCAAAGAGATCCGTAACACCTGCACATACTGCTCCGTGGGTTGTGGGCTTTTAATGTATAGCCTGGGCGATGGCGCGAAGAACGCCAGAGAAGCGATTTATCACATTGAAGGGGATCCGGATCATCCGGTGAGCCGCGGGGCGTTATGCCCGAAAGGGGCGGGGCTGCTGGACTACGTCCACAGCGAAAACCGCCTGCGCTACCCCGAATACCGCGCGCCGGGCTCCGACAAATGGCAGCGTATCTCCTGGGATGAGGCCTTCTCCCGTATTGCGAAATTGATGAAAGCCGACCGCGACGCCAACTTTATTGAAAAGAACGCGCAGGGCGTGACGGTCAACCGCTGGCTTTCCACCGGCATGCTATGCGCCTCGGCGGCCAGTAATGAAACCGGCATGCTGACGCAAAAATTTGTGCGCTCGCTCGGCATGCTGGCGGTAGACAACCAGGCGCGCGTCTGACACGGACCAACGGTAGCAAGTCTTGCTCCAACATTTGGTCGCGGTGCGATGACCAACCACTGGGTTGATATCAAAAACGCGAACGTCGTGGTGGTGATGGGCGGTAACGCCGCTGAAGCCCATCCGGTGGGGTTCCGCTGGGCGATGGAAGCGAAAAACAACAACGATGCGACGCTTATCGTCGTCGATCCGCGCTTTACGCGTACGGCATCGGTGGCCGATATCTATGCGCCGATCCGCTCCGGTACGGACATTACGTTCCTGTCCGGCGTGCTGCTGTACCTGATCGAAAACAACAAAATTAACGCGGACTACGTTAAGCACTACACCAACGCGAACCTGCTGGTGCGGGATGATTTTGCCTTCGAAGACGGGCTTTTTAGCGGTTATGACGCCGAAAAACGCCAGTATGATAAAACGTCCTGGAACTATCAGTTCGATGAAAACGGCTATGCGATGCGCGATGAAACGCTCACGCATCCGCGCTGCGTGTGGAACCTGCTGAAACAGCACGTCTCCCGCTATACGCCGGACGTCGTGGAGAACATCTGCGGCACGCCGAAAGCGGACTTCCTGAAGGTGTGTGAAGTGCTGGCTTCCACCAGCGCCGCCGACAGAACCACCACGTTCCTGTACGCGCTGGGCTGGACGCAGCACACCGTGGGCGCGCAGAACATCCGCACCATGGCGATGATCCAGCTGCTGCTCGGCAACATGGGGATGGCAGGCGGCGGCGTGAACGCGCTGCGCGGCCACTCAAACATTCAGGGTCTGACCGATCTCGGTCTGCTCTCCACCAGCCTGCCGGGCTACCTGACGCTGCCGTCTGAAAAGCAGGCCGATCTGCAAGCATATCTTGAGGCCAATACGCCAAAAGCGACGCTGCCGGATCAGGTGAACTACTGGAGCAATTATCCGAAGTTCTACGTCAGCCTGATGAAATCCTTCTACGGCGATGCGGCGCAGAAAGAGAACGACTGGGGCTTTGAGTGGCTGCCGAAGTGGGATCAGGCTTATGACGTCATCAAGTATTTCAACATGATGGATAAGGGCGACGTCACGGGGTATATCTGCCAGGGCTTCAACCCGGTGGCCTCCTTCCCGGACAAAAACAAAGTCGTTCGCAGCCTGAGCAAGCTGAAGTACATGGTGGTTATCGATCCGCTGGTGACCGAGACCTCCACCTTCTGGCAGAACCACGGGGAATCGAACGATGTCGATCCGGCGTCGATTCAGACCGAAGTGTTCCGCCTGCCGTCCACCTGCTTTGCGGAAGAGGACGGCTCCATTGCCAACTCCGGCCGCTGGCTGCAGTGGCACTGGAAAGGCCAGGACGCCCCGGGCGAAGCGCGAAACGACGGCGAGATCCTGGCCGGGATTTACCACCGCCTGTGCGAAATGTACCGCACCGAAGGCGGCAAAGGTGCAGAGCCGCTGCTGAAGATGAGCTGGCATTACAAGCAGCCGGATCGTCCTGAATCCGAAGAGGTCGCGAAAGAGAACAACGGCGTGGCGCTGGCGGATCTGTATGACGCGAACGGCAATCTGGTGGCGAAGAAAGGCCAGCTGCTGAACAGCTTCGCGCTGCTGCGTGACGACGGTACCACGGCATCATCCTGCTGGATCTACACCGGCAGCTGGACGGAGCAGGGTAACCAGATGGCCAACCGCGACAACGCTGACCCGTCAGGCCTGGGTAACACGCTGGGCTGGGCTTGGGCATGGCCGCTGAACCGTCGCGTGCTGTACAACCGTGCGTCCGCCGACGTGAACGGCAAGCCGTGGGATCCGAAGCGCATGCTGATCCAGTGGAACGGGACGAAGTGGACGGGGAACGACATCCCGGACTACAGCACCGCCGCGCCGGGCAGCAACACCGGGCCGTTTATCATGCAGCCGGAAGGGCTGGGACGCCTGTTCGCCCTCAACAAGCTGGCGGAAGGGCCGTTCCCGGAACACTACGAGCCGATGGAAACGCCGCTCGGCACCAACCCGCTGCACCCGAACGTGGTCTCCAGCCCGGTGGTGCGTATCTACGAAGACGACGTGCTGCGCCTGGGCAAAAAGGACAAGTTCCCGTACGTAGGGACGACCTACCGCCTGACCGAGCATTTCCATACCTGGACCAAGCACGCGCGGCTTAACGCCATCGCGCAGCCGGAACAGTTTGTGGAGATAAGCGAAACGCTGGCGAAAGCGAAGGGCATCGCCAACGGCGATCGCGTGAAGGTGAGCAGCAAGCGCGGCTTTATCCGCGCGGTGGCGGTGGTCACCCGCCGCCTGCAGTCGCTGAACGTGCACGGCCAGCAGGTGGAAACCGTCGGTATCCCGTTGCACTGGGGCTTTGAAGGGGTGGCGCAGAAAGGCTACATAGCCAATACCCTGACGCCAAACGTCGGCGATTCCAACTCGCAAACGCCGGAGTACAAAGCGTTTCTGGTCAACATCGAGAAAGCGTAAGGAGCGATTAAATGGCGATGGAAACACAAGACATTATTAAACGCTCCGCGACCAACCCGATAACGCCCGCGCCCCGCGCGCGGGACTACAAGGCAGAGGTCGCCAAGCTTATCGACGTCTCCTCCTGCGTGGGCTGTAAGGCCTGTCAGGTGGCCTGTTCGGAGTGGAACGATATTCGCGACGAGGTGGGGCACTGCGTTGGGGTGTACGACAATCCGGCGGATCTGAGCGCCAAATCCTGGACGGTGATGCGCTTTAGCGAAACCGACCAGAACGGCAAGCTGGAGTGGCTCATCCGCAAAGACGGCTGCATGCACTGTGAAGATCCGGGCTGCCTGAAGGCGTGCCCGTCTGCCGGGGCAATTATCCAGTACGCCAACGGGATCGTCGATTTCCAGCAGGACAACTGCATCGGCTGCGGGTACTGCATCGCGGGCTGTCCGTTTAATATCCCGCGCCTCAATAAAGAGGATAACCGGGTATACAAATGCACCCTGTGCGTGGACCGCGTCAGCGTCGGGCAGGAGCCTGCCTGCGTGAAGACCTGTCCAACCGGCGCCATTCATTTCGGCACCAAAAAAGAGATGCTGGACGTGGCGCAAGAGCGCGTCGATAAGCTCAAAGCGCGGGGCTACGACAAAGCGGGCGTTTACAACCCGCAGGGCGTGGGCGGCACGCACGTCATGTATGTGCTGCACCATAGCGACCAGCCGGAGCTGTACCACAACCTGCCGAAGGATCCGGCGATCGATACCGCCATCAACCTGTGGAAAGGGGCGCTCAAGCCGCTCTCCGCGGCGGGCTTTATCGCCACCTTTGCCGGGCTGATTTATCACTACATCGGTATCGGGCCAAACAAAGAGGTGGATGACGACGAGGAGGAGCATCATGAGTAAGTCGAAAATGATAGTGCGCACCAAATTTGTCGATCGCGCATGTCACTGGACGGTAGTGATCTGCTTCTTCCTGGTGGCGGTATCGGGAATTTCGTTCTTCTTCCCGACGCTGCAGTGGCTGACCGAAACCTTCGGTACGCCGCAGATGGGGCGCATTCTGCACCCGTTCTTCGGCGTGCTGATTTTCGTGGTGCTGATGTTTATGTTCGTGCGCTTCGTCCATCACAATATCCCGGACAAGCAGGATATCCCGTGGGTGAAAGGGATCGTTGAAGTCCTGAAGGGTAACGAGCACAAAGTCGCGAAGGTGGGGAAATACAACGCCGGGCAGAAGATGATGTTCTGGACCATCATGAGCATGATTTTTGTGCTGCTGGTGACCGGGGTGATGATCTGGCGTCCGTATTTTGCACACTACTTCCCGATACAGGTGATTCGCTACGCGCTGCTGATCCACGCGACGTCGGCCATCATTCTGATTCACGCCATCCTGATCCATATGTATATGGCGTTCTGGGTGAAAGGATCGATTAAAGGCATGATTGAAGGGAAGGTGAGCCGCCGCTGGGCGCAGAAACACCATCCGCGCTGGTACCGTGATGTGGAACGGCTGGAAGCGAAACAGGAAAGTACGGAAGGGATGAAGTAAAACCTGCGCCGTCGGCTTTGCCCGGCGGCGCTGCGCTTGCGCGGGCCTACTCTTCAAATCAGAACCGCTCTTCCACATACCGGAACGGGTATTTCGTGGGTTTGACCTTGCCGATTTTGCGCTTCGGTAAATCCACCTTGTCGACGTGAATTTCTTTATACGGGATCTGCGAAAGCAGATGCGAAATAATATTCAGGCGCACGCGTTTTTTATCCTCTGAACGCGCCACAAACCACGGCGCCCAGGCGGTATCGGTGGCTTCAAACATGGCGTCGCGCGCAAGGGTATACTCATCCCACAGGTTAAAAGACTTAATATCCATCGGCGACAGCTTCCAGATCTTACGCCCATCGTTAATACGGTCGCGCAGGCGGCGCTCCTGCTCTTTCGGCGTCACCTCCAGCCAGTACTTCAGGAGGATAATCCCTGCATCGACCATCGCTTTTTCCATAACCGGCGCGCCGTCCAAAAATTTCTCTGCCTGTTCTTCCGTGCAGAACCCCATCACCCGCTCAACGCCCGCGCGGTTATACCAGCTGCGATCGAAGATCACGATTTCGCCAGCCGAAGGCAGGTGGGGCACATAGCGCTGGAAGTAGAGCTGGCTTTTTTCTTTTTCCGTTGGGGCAGGGAGCGCAACAACGCGAAACACGCGCGGGCTGACGCGCTCGGTGATCGCTTTAATGGTGCCGCCTTTGCCAGCACCGTCGCGTCCTTCAAAAACAATACACACTTTTAACCCTTTGGCGACGACCCACTGCTGGAGCTTAACCAGTTCGACGTGCAGGCGGCGGAGCTCTTTTTCATACTCTTTGGTCTTAAGCGGTGCATTCGATACAACATCAACAGCGACAGGGGTTTTCTTTTTGCTTCCCATGATTGTCATCCTCAGGTTGTCCGGCGTGGAAAAAGCGAGGCCGCACTATGAAGTGTAATCCACTTGTTATTATGCGTTTTGTTTTTAGGTAATTAATTTCACAATGCTTTTTTAAGCTGATACTGAAGTATTCACGAAGGTGCTGAGCACCCATTCCCCTATAAGAATGCTGAGGATTCAATAAAATCAGCACGTTTAATCCCGTTCTTTATATGTGGTTAATGCGATAATTTCATTCTTATTTACTTAAAGGAACTAAGAATGAGTTGGAATAAAGACGCTGCGGTTTCTTATCTCCGTTCACACGCTCTGGGGTGCTCTCATAGTGAATGTGCTAAGGATGCACTGATGAAAAGAATATTGTTATCATTCGTTATGTTGCTGGTGGGATGCTGTTCGGCTGCCAATCAAGAACGTAGCGCACAAGACGCTACAGAATCATTTTATAAATCCTATCTTTCCGTATTCGGCAGCGATGAAACCAGGCCTTATCCTGCCGACGAACTGCGTAAATATGTTTCTGCTGATACTATTGCTCGTATCAATGCTATTCAGGAAATCTCTGAACAAGAGTTAATAGAGTCTGACTATTTTACGTATACCCAAGATTACTCCCGTGAATGGATACCTGCGTTACGAGTGGAAAACGCCAGACCATTTTTAAACGGTGAAGCAGTCCAGGTTATTGAAGGGGCGGGTAACGGGAGAAGCATCCATCTTGAGGTATTTCTTCGTCGTGAAGATGATGCATGGAAAATTTACCGCGTTCGTGACGTAACGAACAATCACGAGCACCCAATTTTCGATGCTGGCGCGATTACACGCGCTAAAGCAGCGGCAGAAAGCACACCGTAAAAGCCAGACCTTAAACCCTTTAAAGCCCTGACGCCTGCCGGGGCTTTTTGTTTGCCAATCCCACCGCGTAGCAGTTGGAGAAAACCCCTGAATTAATGGATTAACCTGTCAGCCATCTGATTTGAACTGGCTCACCATACAAGATTATTCAATAATGCCCGCTGCGAGTGATTAACCCGTGGTTGAGGTATGAAAAAGACAATATTTTCGTTGGCGCTTGGCACATTTGGCCTGGGCATGGCTGAATTTGGCATTATGGGCGTGTTAACCGAGCTGGCGCGTGACACCGGTATTTCGATTCCCTCCGCCGGGAATATGATCTCGTTTTATGCCTTCGGCGTGGTGATTGGCGCCCCGATTGTGGCGCTGTTCTCAGGCAAGTTCTCGTTAAAAACCACGCTGCTGTTTCTGGTTGCCCTGTGCGCGGTCGGGAACGCTCTGTTTACGTTTTCTACGTCATATTTCTGGCTGGCGGCCGGGCGCCTGATTTCCGGTTTTCCGCACGGCGCGATTTTCGGCGTCGGGGCGATTATTCTGTCTAAAATTGCGCCGCCGGGGAAGGTGACGGTCGCGGTGGCCGGGATGATCGCCGGAATGACCGTCGCCAACCTGGTGGGTGTGCCGCTCGGCACCTGGCTGGGGCACCAGTTCAGCTGGCGTTATACCTTTTTCCTGATAGCCCTGTTCGATGCGCTGGTGATCCTCTCGGTGCTGATCTGGGTGCCGGATATCCATGACAAAGCAGAAATTAAACTGACCGAGCAGTTCCAGTTCCTGAAGAAACCGGAGCCCTGGCTGATTTTTGCCGCCACCATGTTTGGTAACGCCGGTGTGTTCGCATGGTTCAGCTTCGTTAAGCCGTTTATGGTCAACCTTTCTGGCTTTTCTGAAGGCATGATGACGATCATCATGATGCTGATGGGCCTTGGCATGGTGTTGGGCAATCTGCTGAGCGGCAAGCTCTCGGGGCGCTTTAGCCCGCTGCGCATTGCGGCGACTACCGACATGGTGATTGTCGCCTCGCTGCTGCTGCTTTTCGCCCTGGGCGAACTGAAAACGGCCTCGCTGGTGATGGGCTTTATCTGCTGCGCCGGTCTGTTCGCGCTCTCTGCGCCGCTGCAAATTTTGCTTCTGCAAAATGCGAAGGGCGGCGAGATGCTGGGGGCGGCCGGAGGGCAGATGGCGTTTAATCTCGGCAGTGCGATCGGGGCGTACTTTGGCGGGATGATGATTACCCTCGGCTTTAGCTGGCGCTACGTCACGCTGCCTGCGGCGTTACTCTCGTTCTCGGCCATGAGTGCATTACTGATCTACGGTTACCTGCGTGCCAGGCAGGCTCAGGCTAACGCGCGTGCGCTAGCCTGATGGAAGTCAGGCAAGCCAGGGCTCGCCCAGGGTCAGCATCAGGCGGTTGGCCCAGGCGAAGAACGCGGCGGACTGCACCAGATCAAGCTGGGCTAAGGTGTCCAGCCCCTCTTTTTCCAGCGCGGCAAGGTGCAGCGGCGTGGCGGCAGGCGGGGTAACCGACAGCGCTGCCGCAAAATTAATCTCCGCCTGCCAGCGCGCAGACTGCCCCTCGCTCAGGGATTGTCCCGGACGCACGGCCAGCAGGGCCTCTACCGCCGCGTCATCCTTTGACAGCTGGCTGGCTTTCCGCGCATGGACAGATGCGCAGTAGATGCAGCCGTTAATTTTACTGGCGACCGTTGCGGCCAGCTCGCGCTCGGCGCGCGGCAACCCCCCCGGCGTATAAAAAATCCCCTTATCCGTTAGCGTGCGCTGTTCAAGCACCGGCAGGTTGCGCCCCAGCAGGCGGAAATAGTCGGAATCGGTGTGGCCAAATTTCGCCAGGATCGCAACCTCGTCATCACGAAAATCCGCCAGCGGTTTGGCAGCGATCCACGGCTCCCAGCCCAGCTCCTGCTGGGTGAAGGCGACGGGAGCCGCCTTCCCGGTGGCCGTGGTGGCGGTCGTGTGCCAGACGCCTGCCGCCACCGGCGCATCGCTTGTGGCGACGGGCCTATCGTTCAGCAGCCGCAGCCCGGCAATCAGTCGGCTCTGGAAGCTGACAAAGGCGATAAGCTGCGCCAGCGTCACGATGCCTTCCTTGCTCCAACCCGCCTGGGTCAGCGCCCTTAACGATGTCGGCGTGGCTTCGACGGGGGAGAAGGTCAGCAGGCGCGCGAAATTGAGCGCCGGGGTCAGACGGTCTGAGGTCGGGTCTGCCAGGCCAAACCCCGCATAGTGCGCGGCCAGCGCCTCCGCGTTGTGCCACCTCGCAACTTTTGCCGCGACGGCGAAGCGCTCGTCCAGCGCAAAATCGCTATCCTGCTGGGTAAATAAGATTTCGTAGCTGCCCTGGGCGTGGCGCGTGGCGGCGTCCCGCGTGGCGCGCGCCTCTGCCAGAGGGGAACCGGGTTTGATTTCCGCCAGCTCGGCGAGAATGTCGTGACTTAATGACATAGGTGTCTCCTCAAAGGATGTGGGGGGCAATATGTTCGGCGATCAGTTCGATAGAGCGCAGGGTGTCGCGATGGGTGGGCTCGACCGAATGGACCTGGAATGAGATGTCCGTGGCGCGCCGGAGAACGGAATCGGCCTGCAGCGAACGCAGCACCGTCTCGGGCGAACCGATGTGGGCGTCGAACTGGCGACGAAAATCGGTGACGGTGTCACCTTTAACCGTATGTCCGGCAGCGCGATGCTGCTGGGCCTGTCTGGTGAGACCCGGCGTCGCAACCTTCAGCGCATAGTCATCGCTGTCGGCGACGAATGCCGTACGGGAGGCCAGAATGCGCGGTGCGATACCGGCGGGCAGGGCCTCAAGGTAGGCATCCACAATCGGGTTCTGAATCGCGTCGAGCGTGAGATCCAACTGGTCTGCCGGACGCGGCTGCGTGCGGGAGAGCATCAAACCGTGTCCGGCCCGCGCGGCGCGAACGGCGCCGTCGACGGAAAAGGTGGCAATCCAGATCCTGTCAGCCAGCTGTGGCGCTGGCGGGTAGAGGAGGTTATCCGGATGGGTGAGTGAATCCCCGCGCCAGGCGCTCTGGATCACATGTAAATGGTCGGCAAAGGCCGCGCCGCGCTGTTCAAACGTCAGTCCGAACGGCAGGAAAGAGGTCGGCGTGCCGCCCGAACCAAAACCGACTTCGAGACGTCCATCGGCGAGTAAATCCAGCACCGCCGCATCTTCCGCCACACGCAGCGGGTTTTCCATCGGCAGGGTGATGATGGCCGTGCCCAGCCGGATGGTTTCGGTATGCGCCGCAACGTGGGCAAGAAACAGCAGCGGCGACGGCAGGCCGCCTTCATTCTCATGGAAGTGGTGCTGCGCGATCCAGGCGCTGTCAAAACCGTGGCGTTCGGCGTGGCGGATCTGTTCAGTTGCCAGACGATAGCGCTCTTTCGGCGTGGCGTCGTCAAGCAGGCGGGTGAAAAATCCCAGGCGTTTTCGCGTCATGCGAACTCCTCCGTAGCGGGTGAAAAATGGGGAATGGCGGCAATCAGCTCGCGGGTATAGTCGTTCTGCGGTGACGGGAATAAGGTCTCGACGTCACCGTGTTCGACCACCTGACCGCTGCGCAGCACCGTGACGCTGTGGGCGATCCGGCGAACGGTAGAGAGATCGTGCGTGATGAACAGGTAGGTTAATCCCAGCTGCTGCTGCAGCTGCTGAAGCAGCGCCAGGATCTGCGCCTGGACGGTGACGTCCAGCGCGGAGGTGGCTTCGTCCAGCACCAGAATGGTCGGTTCCAGGATCAGCGCCCGGGCGATGGCTACGCGCTGGCGCTGTCCGCCTGAAAGCTCCCTTGCGGTGCGGGTCAGGAGTTCGACGGGCAGGGCAACCCGCTGCGCCACGGTCTCCACCCGGGCCTTTCGCTCCGCCTTGGCGAGGCGAGAAAAGTTCTTCAGGGGCTCTTCGATGATCTCGCACAGCGTCTGACGCGGGTCGAGAGAGGCGAACGGGTTCTGGTAAACAAACTGGATCTTCTGGCGCAGCTGACGGCGGGCCTCGCGGCTGAGGTCGGTGGCATCAATGTCGTCAATAATGACCTGCCCGCTGTCAGCCTGTTCAAAGCCCAGCAAAATACGGGCGAGGGTAGTTTTCCCGGAGCCGGATTCACCGACCAGCGCGTGCGTGCTGCCGCGTCTGACGTCAAACGTCACCCGATCCAGCGCCTGCAGCTGATGACCTTTACCCAGCGAGAACCGTTTGCTGATGGCGCGGGCGCGAATGGCCGGTGACGCGAGCGGGAGACCGGCTACCGGGGCGATGGTCAGGCGCTGGCCCTGAAGATCGCTCAGCAGCTGACGGGTGTAGGCGTGCTGCGGCGTGCGGACGATATCGGCGGTGTCGCCATGCTCCTGAACCTCACCGTTGCGAAACACCAGCAGCCTGTCCGCGCGCTGGGCTGCCAGGGCCAGATCGTGGGTGACAAACAGAACGGCGGTACCCGATTCCCGGCGCAGGATATCCAGCAGGTCGAGAATGCGTTTTTGCACCGTCACGTCCAGCGCGCTGGTGGGCTCATCGGCAATGATGACGTCCGGGCTCAGGGCAATGGCGATGGCAATCAGCACGCGCTGTTTCATCCCGCCGGAGAGCTGATGCGGATACTGCGTCATGCGCTGTTCGGGGTGGCTCAGGCCGACCTTTTTCAGCAGGGCGAGCACCTGCTCGTCGCGTTGGGCGTGAGTCACCTTCTGGTGCAGCTGAATAATTTCCCCGACCTGCGCGCCGATCGTCTTCACCGGATTGAGTGAATTACCCGGATCCTGCGGAACCAGGCTGATTCGCGCCCCGCGAAGGGTATCGAGTCGCTTCGCTGACCACCGGCTAATCTCCTCGCCGTTGAGCACGATTTTCCCCGCATCCCGACGGGCGTTATCCGCCAGCAGGCCGATGATCGCCTGCGCCGTGGTCGTTTTGCCGGAACCGGATTCGCCGACAAAGGCCAGCATTTCCCCCCGCTGAAGGGCGAAGCTGACGTTATGCATCACCTCGCGCCACCGGCGCGCGGTACGGTAGCTGATGGTCAGGTTTTCTACCGAGAGTACGGTCATTTCAGGCCTCCGCTGAACTGCTGGCTGATACGGTTGGTGGCCAGCACGACGGCGATGACGACCACGCCGGGGAAGGTGGTTAACCACCAGGCGGTAGAGAGATAGTTACGCCCTTCGGCGATCAATAAGCCCCATTCCGGAACGGGCGGCGGGGTGCCGTAGCCGAGAAAGCTCAGCGTGGAGAGGGCCAGAATGGCCTGACCAAACTGTAGCGTGGCAAAGGCAAGGACGGCGGTTAAGGCGTTGGGCAGGATGTGTCGCCACAGCACCGCCAGGAACGTCCCGCCGCTGCCGAACGCCGCCTCGACATAATCCGTATGGCGGATGCGCACCACTTCACCGCGCGCGAGGCGGGCGAAGCTGGCAATGGAGGCCACGCCGACGGCAATGGCGGCGTTAACGGTGCCAAACCCGAGCAGAATAATGACCGTCAGCGAGAGCAGCAGAGACGGAATGGACAACAGCACGTCGACAAAACGCATCAGGAAAGACTCGACGCGTCCTGCGAACGCCCCGGCGATCACCCCGAGACCGGTGCCCACCACCAGCCCCATCGTGACGGCAGCGAGCGCCGCGCTCAGGGAGTGGGACGCACCGTACACAATACGGGTGTAAACATCGCGGCCAAGCTGATCGGTGCCGAGCCAGTGGCCCGCCTGCGGCGCCAGACGTTGCGCTCCGGCGATGCCCTCAATCGGGCTGTAGTGGGTTAACAGGCCGGGGGCTACGGCGGCAAAAATCGCGAGAATAATCACCGCCCACGCCAGCCACAGTCCCGGCTGCCACGCGACGCCCTGCCAGCCGGGAACGCGTTTTCGCGCCGCGGCAGCGTAATCGACCAGGCTCATGATGCACCTCCGGTAAAGGTTTGCAGGCGGGGATCCAGCAGCGGCATCAGCAGGTCCACCAGCAGATTGATCAGGACAAAGCCGAGGGCGGAAATCATCACCACCGCCTGAAGCACGGCGATGTCCTGGTTATTTACCGCCTGCTGGGTCAGCTGCCCGAGCCCGCTGCGGCCAAATACGGTTTCGGTGATTAGCGCTCCGGCAATCAGCTCGCCCAGCAGCAGCCCGGCAATATTGAGTACCGGCAGCAGGGCGTTGCCGGTGACGTGACGCCACAGGACGGCGGTTTCACTCAGCCCTTTGGCGCGGGCCACGGCGACAAACGGCTGCGTCGCCACCTGGTCCAGGCTGCGCATTAGGATTTGCGCCAGCGGGGCGGAGATCGGGATCGCGACGGTCACGATCGGCAGGATCAGCCCCTGCAGCGGCGTCGGGTTAATCACCGGGATCAGCCGCAGCTGGAAAGAAAAGAGCTGGATGAGGGCAATCCCCAGCCAGAACGTCGGTAAGGAGATAAACAGGACCGGTAGAGACTGGAGAGTATTACTTAGCCAGCGCAGACCCGGCAGACGCGACGCAAAGGCCAGCGCAAACGCCAGCAGGACCGCGAGTAAAAAGGCGGGCAGGGCGAGGCTCAGGGTATCCGGCAGATTGCTGGCAATCAGCTCGCTGACCGGCACGCCGGCCTGTAACGAGTAGCCGAAATCCCCGCGCAGCATCGCCAGCAGCGTGTGGCCGTATTGCTGCCACAGCGGGCTGTCCGCGCCGTAGGCCACGCGCATCTCCTCGATTTGCGCCGGGCTCAAGCCCAGGTCGGGGTTCTGAAATTTAATCAGCACCGCGTCGCCCGGCAGCACCTGGAGCAACACGAACGAGAGGGTAAAGGCGGCCCACAGTACCAGCAGCCCGTGCCAAAGCGTTGAAGAAGTGCGTGGCGCATCGTCAGCTCCTCAATGTTTCTCAAGCCACGCGCCGTAGAACGACGGGCGGCCGACCGCTTCAAAATTCACGCCTTTCAGCCACGGCGCACCGGCAAAGACCTGCGGTTCCTCGAAGATCGGAATGACGTAGGCGTTATCCAGCAGGTAGCGCTGGGCATCGCCGGTCAGCTGCAGGCGTTTTTGCGGGTCGACTTCGGCGGAGATATCCACCAGCAGCGCATTCAGCTTGTCGTCACGGAAGCTTTTGACCTTGTCGCTGGAGCCGCCTTTTTGCAGCAGCGCGTCGCGGTTAGCGGGGTAGAATATGCTTTTCACCACGTCAGGATCGGCGCGGCCCACTTCGGAGACGGTTAACGGGGTTTTTAGCGGGTCAAGGTTATCCAGCGTGCGGCTGCCTGCGTCACCGGCTTTCACGCTCAGCGCCACGCCCACCTGACGCCACTGCTGGGCAACCAGCTGCAGCACCTCTTTGTTTTGCGGCTGCGGCAGGGATTCATACACCGTCAGCGCCAGCCGCTGGCCGTCTTTGGCGCGGATCCCGTCGCTGCCCGCTTTCCAGCCCGCTTCGTCCAGCAGCTGGTTGGCTTTTGCCGGGTCAAAGGTCAATTTGTCGCTGAGATCGACAAAGCCAGCGGCGGAATCGGCAATCACCGACTTCGCCTGCGGATAGTTGGCCGAGAAGAGGGTCTCGACCACCTGTTTTGCATTGGTGGCATGCAGCAGCGCCTGGCGAACGCGAACGTCGGCGACCAGCGGGTTATCCGGGCGGAAGCTGATGCTGTCGTTCACCCCGCGCGTCGGGGCAGCGTAGATTTTATAGCCCTGGTCTGTCGCCTGCTTTTCGTCATACGCCTGCACCTGGCGAATAAAGTCGGCCTGACCGGCCAGCAGGGCACCGACGCGCACGCTGTCTTCCTGAGTCACGATAAACTTGATGCCGTCCAGATTGGCTGGCCCCTGCTGCGCCAGATTTTTGGGCCCCCACTGGTAGTCCTTACGCGCTTCCAGCGTCACTTCGCGACCCAGCTTCTCGTCCTTCACCACAAACGGGCCGGAGCCGATGATATGCCGGGCGTCACCCAGCTCTTCAAAGTTGCGCTTCAGCGTGCTGAGCGAGACCAGGCCCGAGCCAATCGTGGCCGTGCCCTGCAGGAACCCCGGTGACGGTTTTTTGAAGTAGAACTTCACGGTCAGCGGGTCGACCACTTCGCTGCGATCGTAGTTATTGATCACTTCTGACACCGGCAGGCGCTGCGCCTTGTTACCTAAGCCGTAGGTATCAAAGTTTTTCGCTACGGCGTTGGCGTCCAGCGGCGTGCCGTCGGAGAAGGTGATCCCCGGGCGAATTTTAAAGGTGTATTCGGTTTTATCGGCGTTGGTGGTCCAGCTTTCCGCCACCCACGGTTCGACCTGCAGCGTCTTTGGGTTCTGCCAGGTCAGCTTGTCGGTGATTTGGTTCAGGATGCCGCCGTTCGGGTAGAAGCCGCCGGCGGGCGGGTAGAGGTTAGTGTGCGCCTGTTGCTCCAGATAAATCAGCGTGCCGCCTTTGACCGGCGCATCGGCGGACCAGGCGGCGGTGGTCGTCAGAATCAGCGCCGTCAGCAGCGGCAGACGAAATGGGGTTTGCATGGTGAATTCCTTTGTTATCTTCTTGTTAGCGTCGGATTCATCATCGGGCGCGGGGGAAAACAAGGGAACAAAGGAATTAAGATAAGGATTGCCGGAAACTGAAAATATAAACGCCCCGTGAACGGGGCGAAAGCGGGAGCTAAACGAATTTCGCCAGCGGGTCTGCGGCGGCAAACGCGACCGCTTTATCCGCCGCTGGGGGGTAGATCAGCTCGTTAGTGATGGCGATCTTGATCTTTTTGGCGTCACCCCTGACTGACTTAACGACCTGATCCCAGCCCTCGGTATAAACCGCACCCCATCCGCCTAAATCCAGGCAGGTGACATAGTTCACCTGACGATAAGGGTAGGGATCAACGTTCAGCAGGCTGGCGGCAGCGTTATGTCCGGCAAATTTTCCTAGCTGGATCGCGTGCTGGCAGGTCATCAGCGCCGTGTTGCCCGCATCGTCTGTTTTGGCGTGAGCCATATCGCCGGTGGCATAGACGTCAGGATGTGCGGGGACCTGCAACGTCTCTGTCACAACCAGGCGGCCCTGGCTATCGCGTTCACCGTCTATCTGCAGGCTGAGGGGATTTGCCTCGACGCCTGCGGTCCAGACGACGGTCGCAGCAGCAATACGTTCACCGTTTTTCAGCGTTACGCCGTGAGCATCAATGGCTTCAACTTCACTCTCCAGCCGCCATTCAACGCCCAGCGCCTCACTCGCCTCTGCAATCGTTTTACGCAATGCGTCGCTATAGCGGCCGCCAATGACTGGCCCCCTTTCAACTACGACTATTTTAATCTCTGTATTGTCGCCAAAACGGGCACGCAGTCGGGCAGGTAGCTCCGTTGCCAGCTCGATGCCGGTAAAGCCGCCTCCGCAAACTACCACGGTGTTGCGCTCGGGCGTGGAGGGACGTAACGCCAGTGAATCAAGGTGACGCTCAAATACCTGTGCGGATTCCAGCTGGTCGATGTCAAAGGCGTAGTCAGCCAGGCCGGCAATCGGTGGGCGTTTGGTCTGACTGCCCGTGGCGAGGATCAGCCTATCGTAGGAAGCCGTAGCATGCGCGCCACCGGACATCCGGTATGAAACGGTTTTCGCCGTGGTATCAATTTGTTCCGCGTGTCCGGCTATGAATGTGATATCAAGCTCGGCAAACAGGTCAGTCAACGGGGCGACCAGCGTTGACACCTTCTCCTCATAGAACCGTGGCCGAACGCGCAGTTCGGGTAAGGGGGCCAGTACCGCAATCTCCAGACTGTCATTACCCTGCTGCTCAGAGAGACGTGCCGCGCTCACGGCTGCCCACATACCCGCAAAACCACTGCCTACGATTAAAATCTGCTTTTTCATATTCGATCCTTTCTCCCGCCAGGCTTCATGCCTGACATAACTGCCACTATACTTGTCGGAGTTAACTCCGACAACTTCTTTCTGAGTTAAAAATCGTTATAATGCTCCGAACACTAATTCGGAGTTAACCATGGCGTTTTACAGTTCCGGTGTGGAATACGGCATTCACAGTCTGATGTGTATGGTGGATGCGAAGGGCAACGAGCGTGAGATGAGCGTCCGGGAGATGGCTGCCTTGCAGGGCGTGCCGTATGACTACCTCGGCAAAATCTTCACGCGCCTGTCACGTGCCGGGCTGGTCATCAGTACGGAAGGTAAGGGCGGGGGCTTTAAGCTGGCGCGTCCGGCGGAGCTGATCAGCGTGCTGGATGTGGCGCATGCCATTGACGGCGAGAAAAACATGTTCGAATGTCGTGAAGTGCGCCAGCGTCTGGCCGTGTTTGATGAGGCACCGCCTGCCTGGGTCTGCGACGGCCCGTGCGGAGTACGTTCAGTCATGGACAGCGCGCAGCAGCGGATGGAAGAGGAGCTCGCGCGTCATACTATTCTCGACCTGGCGCGTAAAATGTACCGAAAAGCGCCGGACACCTTCCAGATTGAGGTTCAGGAGTGGATTTCAGTTCGTCGTTCGTCGTCGCAATGAGCCGGGTAAGGCGTAGCCACTACCCGGCAAAAGGTGTTTACGAGCGTAAGTCGATCACCATACGGCCACGGATCTGGCCCTGTTCCATCTCTTTAAAGATGGCGTTGATGTCCTCGATCGGACGCATCGTTACTTTCGGCACCACTTTACCTTCAGCGGCGAACTGGAACGCTTCCTGCAGGTCCTGGCGGGTGCCGACCAGCGAACCCACCACCTGAATGCCGTCCAGCACCAGACGCGGAATATCGAGGCTCATCGCTTCCGGCGGCAGGCCAACCGCGACCACGCGGCCACCGGCACGCACGGCATCTACCGCCGAGTTGAAGGCCGCTTTTGCGACGGCAGTGACGACTGCGGCATGCGCGCCGCCGGTTTTTTCCTGCACAATCTTAGCGGCATCTTCGCTGCGGGAGTTGATGGTGAGGTCCGCGCCCATGCTGGCCGCCAGCTTCAGCTGTTCGTCGTTAACGTCAAGGGCGATGACTTTGGCGTTAAAGACGTTTTTGGCGTACTGCAGCGCGAGGTTGCCCAGCCCGCCCAGACCGTAAATCGCAATCCACTGGCCCGGTTTAATACCCGACACCTTCACCGCTTTGTAGGTGGTCACGCCAGCGCAGGTAATGCTGCTGGCCGCCGCCGAATCCAGACCGTCCGGCACTTTTACCGCGTAATCCGCGGTGACGATGCACTCTTCCGCCATGCCGCCGTCGACGGAGTAACCGGCGTTTTTCACGTCACGGCACAGGGTTTCGTTGCCGGAATTACAGTATTCGCAGTGGCCGCAGCCTTCAAAGAACCAGGCCACGCTTGCGCGGTCGCCGACTTTCAGCGACTTCACGCCAGGGCCGACTTCTTTCACGATACCAATTCCTTCATGGCCCAGGATAACCCCGGTCTTGTCGCCAAAATCACCGTTCTTCACGTGAAGATCGGTATGGCATACGCCACAGCACTCCATCTTCAGCAGGGCTTCCCCATGCTTAAGCGGGCGTAAGGTTTTTTCGGTGACGTTGACCTGGTGGTCCTGAGTGACAACAGCAGCCTTCATGTGTATCTCCTTGTTCATGATAAGAATCTGCATAGCAGGTGTAATACCCCTTAAGGATTAATACATTAGCCTGGTAATGCAAGGCTGCGGCAACATAATGTCATCATTTGATTCGATTTCAGATTAAGAATACGGCGATCCTCTAATAATTAAGGGGGGAAAATGCTGGCCCGGCGAGGCGCTCGCCGGGCGCAGACTTACAGCTGGGCTTCTATCTCCTCTATCTCTTTACGCCATTGTGCCTGGAGCTGCGGCTTTTGATGCTTCGGCTTGCGCGCCAGATCGTCTTCCAGCAGCGTTTCCAGCGCGATCAGCCGCTCAAGCAGATCGTCATGCGGCGAGGGGTGAACCGTCGCGGCGACAGCGGGCGCAGTGGCTGTCACCAGCCCCGCGCGTTCACGCAGCCGCTCAAACACCGCTTCTGCATCGTGCCATTCGCTCAGCGTACCGTCCTCAATTAGCCAGAAACGGTTGCAGCTTTGGCTAATTAACTGACGGTCATGGCTGACCAGCAGCACGCCGCCTTCGAACTGTTGAAGGGTGTGCGCCAGCGCCTCTTTGCCTTCCATGTCCAGGTGGTTGGTGGGCTCATCCAGCATCAGCAGGCTGTAGCGGGCAAGCGTCAGGCCCACGAACAGCAGGCGCGAGCGTTCGCCGCCGCTGAGCGTGCTGACCGTTTGTCCGTGACGCGCCCATGGGAAACCGGCGCTTATCAGGGCCATTTTGCGGTTCTGCGGATCCGGTGCAAAAGGCTCCAGCGCGTCGAGCAGCGTGGCGTCATCCGGCAGCTGATGCAACGTCTGGTCGTAGTAGCCCGGCGAGACGCGCGGATGGATTTTCAGCCCGCTGTCCGCCGGTTCATCGGAAAAATGTCGCCAGATAAGCTTCATCAACGACGATTTACCGCAGCCGTTACGACCGACAATCGCCACGCGATCGCCGCTTTTCAGCCGCGCCGTTTCGATGTTAAACAGCGGCGGTAGCCCAGGCGCGGGCGGGACGCCGAGGTTTTCCATCTCCAGCAGACGGTCAGCCCGCAGCGCGTCGCCGCGCAGGGTTAACGTCCACGGGCTGCCCGCCG
>OIER01000358.1_pt1 | contig 37153 bp, 32 predicted proteins | sample 1581801 | NCBI WGS metagenome assembly OIER01 (sample SAMN03281006, study PRJEB24777) | human gut metagenome | isolation source: fecal sample PR165 from 1 month old male Malay infant, vaginally delivered... | reverse complement strand
TGGCTTTCTTGTCAGTTTGATTTTAGGTTTTAACCTTTTTGGAGGTGGGGGTCAAGATGATAAAGCGTCAGAGAGTCCCACAGCTCGTAACCTAGCTAAGTGTCAGCCTGCCTCGTCTACTCTTCTAACTGGCATGGTGAAGGCTCAGTCGGAACAGTACGTTTATTTTGACAATACCATTGGACGCAATGCCACTGTGACAGTCTCTGTTGGTGAGGAAGTTAGTGTTGGTCAGCAACTGGTCCAATACGACAGCACCTCAGCCCAAGCAGCATATGATACGGCTAGTCGTGCCTATAATAAGGCAGTTCGTGACCGTAATTATTTCCAACAGTATGGAACAGCTCCTTCGGCTTCAGCACAAACAAGTAGTGATTCGGATGAGGATGATTCGACGACTACCGTTAGCCCTCAACAGCGTCAGCAAACCGAGGTAAGTAATTACCAAACCTTGCAGGACTATAATGATGCCATTGCTAATGCAGCATCAGAGCTAGAAAAGGCACAAGATGTTCTCAATCAAACAGTAATTGTTTCAGATGCTAATGGGACAGTAGTAGAAGTCGCGGACTCTGTGGACCCTGCTTCAAAAGAGAGCCAAACCCTAGTTCATGTGACAAGCGAAGGCCAATTTGAGATTCAAGGAACCTTAACAGAATATGACATTCCAAATATTTCAGTGGGGCAAAAGGTCAAGATTACTTCCAAAGTATACCCAGACCAAACTTGGACAGGGAAGGTCAGTTATGTTTCCAATTATCCTAAGCAAAATGCTAGTCAGTCAGCTAACGCTTCTGGCAACTCAGGTCAGTCAGGTTCTCAGTATGAATACAAGGTTCAATTGACCAGTCCTATCGGAAAACTGAAACAAGGTTTTAATGTCTCTCTTGAAGTGACAAAGGATGATGATGCCTTGTTGGTTCCTGTAACTGCTGTGAGCAAGAAAGGCTCTGACAATTATGTCTGGGTGTACGATGATAAGACTCAGAAAATCAAGCAAGTTAAGGTCAAACTTGGTAATGCAGATGCCAAGCAACAAGAAATTGCATCAGGGCTAAAAGAAGGTCAAAAGGTTATCACCAAGGCCGAAAAATCCTTTAAGGATGGGGAGACCCTAAAGAATGTGACGGATGCTAGGGGTAAAAAGTCCAAAGACACTAGCGGAGAAGAGGTGAAGTCAATTGACTAAGCCAGCTCTTATGGTTTTAAAAGGTATCACCAAGTCTTTCAAAAATGGTCAAGAGTCCTTGCAGGTACTCAAGGGGATTGATTTATCAGTTGAAGAAGGTGACTTCGTGGCAATCATGGGTCCTTCTGGTTCAGGAAAATCAACCCTCATGAATATTATCGGCCTCCTTGATCAACCGACGACAGGTTCCTACCAACTCGAGGGCGAGGATGTGGCTGATCTCTCTGAAAATCGTTTGGCCAAGGTACGAAATGACCAGATTGGCTTTATCTTTCAACAGTTTTTTCTATTGCCAAAGTTAAGTGCCCAAAGGAACGTAGAGCTTCCCTTGATTTATGCAGGGAAATCTCCACGCGAACGTAAGCAAAGGGCAGAGCAATTCTTGGAAAAAGTCGGCTTGTCAGACCGTAGCCATCACCTACCGTCAGAGTTGTCTGGGGGACAGAAGCAGAGGGTTGCCATTGCGCGTGCACTGTCTAACGATCCGGCAATCATTTTGGCGGATGAACCTACGGGTGCTCTTGATACCAAGACAGGAAACCAGATTATGGAGCTCTTAACCCAGCTAAACCGTGAAGGGAAGACCATTGTCATGGTTACCCATGAACCCGAGATTGCAGACTATGCCCGACGTAAGATTGTCATTCGTGATGGTGAAATCACTCAGGACACGACTGATAGCGTTCGGATTGACTAGGAGGTAAGAATGGAAAATTGGAAATTTGCTCTTAGTTCTATTCGTTCACACAAGATGCGGTCCTTCCTGACCATGTTGGGAATTATCATTGGTGTTGCTGCGGTAGTACTTATCATGGGGCTAGGAAATGGGATGCGTCAGAGTGTTACCGATAGTGTGACAGGTGATAAGGATACTGTTCAAGTCTACTATGAAGCCAAGGGTGAGGAGTTAGATCCTGCCTATGCAGACTTGTCACAACCGACCAAACCGGTTAAAGAAGTTTGGTTGGAGCAAGTGGCTAGGCAGACACCTGGTATCGATAGTTATTTTGTGACCAACAGCCTAACGTCCTCTATCTCCCTCCAAAAAAAGACTGTGAAGAATGTTAATATCACAGGTGCCAGTCAGGGCTACTTTAAAGCTAAAAAGTTAGAGATGTTGACAGGACGTTCCTTGAAAGACAATGATTACAAAAATTTTTCGCGCGTCATTGTCATTGATCAGATGGTAGCCAAAAAACTCTTTAGGACGAATGAGGATGCCCTTAATCAGGTGGTTACTATTGGAAATAATGATTATCGTGTGATTGGTGTTTATAAGAATAAAGACACAGCTATTGGTGCCTCTGGTGAAATTGGGACAGCGCTTGTAGCCAATACCCAGTTAGCAGCTGAGAACAATACTGATCCTATTGGCCAGATTTTTTTCCATGTGACCGATGTGAAAAATAGTAGCAGTGTCGCTAAGGATGCCGCTAAACGTTTGACCCAGTTGTCCCAAGCTGATAATGGAGAGTACAAGGCGGCAGATATGAGTTCAGCCTTAGATCAGGTGAACACAATCTTTGGAACCATTACCACTGTTGTCGGTGCTATTGCTGGGATTTCACTCTTAGTTGGTGGAATCGGTGTTATGAATATCATGCTGGTTTCGGTAACTGAGCGGACAAGAGAGATTGGTCTTCGTAAAGCTTTAGGTGCCACACGTCGTAAAATCTTGACTCAGTTTTTGATTGAATCGATGGTCCTTACCATCCTGGGTGGTCTGATTGGTCTAGGTTTTGCGGCCCTTGTAGTTGGACCAATTGGGAGTGCAATGAATCTTAAAGCTACGGTCTCTCTTAGCGTAGCCATGGGAAGCATAGCCTTCTCAGCAGCCGTAGGAATTATCTTTGGTCTCCTACCGGCTAATAAAGCTTCGAAACTCGATCCTATCGAAGCTCTTAGATATGATTAGAAAAGACCTCTTGAAATCTTTGGATTTTGAGAGGTTTTATGGTGTTCAAAAAAGATAGAGAAAAAATCCAAAAAAAGTTGTATTTTTCTCTTGACGTCTGATTCAGGTCATGGTATCCTATATAAGGTTTGAAAAAAACTGACCTAAGACAGTTGGGGAGCTAGACTCGTAAACATCCAACCGAGGCACAAAACGTAACTATTTTTTGTAACGTATTGTACTTTCGTGTCTAGGTTTAGGTGCGATTTTTTTGTGCCTAGCCCAAAAATAAAAACGGAGGTAAAACTACTAATGAGTGAAGCTATTATTGCTAAAAAAGCTGAACAGGTTGCTATTGTCGCTGAGAAAATGAAAGCAGCAGCATCTATCGTTGTTGTTGACTCTCGTGGACTTACAGTTGACCAAGATACAGTTCTTCGTCGTAATCTTCGTGAATCAGGCGTTGAATTTAAAGTTATCAAAAACTCTATCTTGAGCCGTGCAGCTGAAGAAGCAGGTCTTGAAGACCTTAAAGAACTTTTTGTTGGTCCATCTGCAGTAGCATTCTCAAACGAAGATGTTATCGCACCAGCAAAAGTTATTAGCGAATTTGCTAAAGACGCAGAAGCTCTTGAAATCAAAGGTGGTGTTGTTGACGGTGCGTTCACTTCAGTCGAAGAAATCAACGCTCTTGCATCACTTCCAAACAAAGAAGGTATGCTTTCTATGCTCCTTTCTGTACTTCAAGCGCCAGTGCGCAACGTTGCATACGCTGTCAAAGCTGTTGCAGAAAGCAAAGAAGACGGTGCTGCATAAGCTCGTCTTCACAACTCGTAGCTTAAGCTACGTTTAAAACACTATATTAAAAACACATTTGGAGGAAATCACAATGGCATTGAACATTGAAAACATTATTGCTGAAATTAAAGAAGCTTCAATCCTTGAATTGAACGACCTTGTAAAAGCTATCGAAGAAGAGTTTGGCGTAACTGCTGCTGCTCCTGTAGCTGCTGCTGCAGCTGGTGGTGCTGACGCTGGTGCTGCTAAAGATTCATTCGACGTTGAATTGACATCTGCAGGTGACAAAAAAGTTGGTGTTATCAAAGTTGTACGTGAAATCACAGGCGAAGGTCTTAAAGAAGCTAAAGCTATCGTTGACGGTGCACCATCAGTTCTTAAAGAAGGTGTTGCTGCAGCTGAAGCTGAAGAAATCAAAGCTAAACTTGAAGAAGCTGGAGCTTCAGTTACTCTTAAATAATAAGGTAACGACTCAAGTCGCTTAATAAAGAAAACCAGGGTGTAAGCCCTGCTTTTTTCTATTGCTTTTAATATTTCCATTTGTTAGAATGTAGGTGATGTGCGTGCTTGTCACGCCCTTTTCTGTACTTTTTAATGTTTCGGAAGTTGGTATCGACTTTTGAAAACGTAAGAGTATAGCTTAATGAAGAAGAAAAGGAGAAATTTATGGCTTATATTTGGTCTTATCTCAAGCGTTATCCTAAGTGGCTAGCGATGAATTTTACGGCGGCCATTTTATTTGTTATTGCCAATTTGGGGCTGCCGACGGTTCTTGCCAGAATGATTGATGAGGGAATTAACCGTGGGGATGCAGACAAGCTTTATACCTATGCTTGGGTCATGTTTGGTGTGGTCTTAACTGGTATTGTTGGTCGTGTGCTTCTGGCCTATGCGGTTGGTAAGTTGACCACTACTATGGTGCAAGTCATGCGTAATGACATTTATGCTAAGCTTCAGGAGTATTCACACCATGAGTACGAACAAATTGGGGTATCTTCTTTGGTGACTCGTATCACGTCGGATGCTTTTGTTCTCATGCAGTTTGCAGATCAAGTTCTCAAGCTGGGTGTTATCACTCCTTTGATGATGGTTTCCAGTGTCTTTTTGATTTTGACGACAAGTCCATCTTTGGCTTGGATTGTGGCAATTTCCTTGCCTTTCCTAGCCGTAGTTGTCTGGTATGTGGCGGTAAAAACGCGTCCGCTTTCTGAAAAGCAACAGACAACGCTCGACAAGATTAACCAGTATGCTCGTGAAAATCTGACTGGACTTCGTGTCATCCGTGCTTTCGCTAGAGAAGATTTTCAAGAGAAGAAGTTCGCTTCTGAAAATGCTGTCTATGCGGATAATTCAAACAAACTTTTTAAATTGACTGGTTTGACTGAGCCACTTTTTGTGCAAATCATCATAGCCATGATTGTGGCAATTGTTTGGTTTGCTCTTGAGCGGTTAGGTTCTGGGACTTTGGCAATCGGTGACTTGGTTGCCTTTATTGAGTACAGCTTCCATGCACTATTGTCTTTCCTTTTCCTAGCCAATCTCTTTACCATGTATCCTCGTACAGCGGTATCTAGTGAACGTCTGCAGGAAATTATGGACATGCCGATTTCTATCAATCCAAATGAAGATGGCGTGACAGAAACCGAGACTAAGGGATATTTGGAGTTTGACAATGTGACCTTTGCCTATCCTGGTGAAACTGAAAGTCCTGTCCTACACAACATTTCTTTCAAGGCAAAACCTGGTGAAACCATTGCCTTTATTGGGTCTACGGGTTCAGGAAAATCATCACTTGTACAGTTGATTCCACGCTTTTATGATGTAACACTTGGACGCATTCTTGTGGATGGTGTGGATGTCCGTGACTACAATCTTAAGGCGCTTCGTCGTAAGATTGGCTTTATTCCACAAAAAGCTCTGCTCTTTACTGGAACTATCGGTGAAAATATTCGTTATGGTAAGGAAAATGCCAGTCATGAAGAATTGAATCAAGCTACTGATGTGGCTCAAGCCAAGGAATTTATCGAAAGTAAGGAAGAACGCTATGATTCTCACTTGGCTGAAGGTGGTAGCAACCTTTCTGGGGGACAGAAGCAGCGTTTGTCAATTGCACGTGCGGTGGTTAAACGTCCTGATCTCTACATCTTTGATGATTCCTTCTCTGCCTTGGACTACAAGACTGATGCGACCTTGCGTCGTCGTCTAAAAGAAGTGACCCAGGATGCGACGGTCTTGATCGTGGCTCAACGTGTGGGAACTATTATGGATGCTGATCAGATTATCGTTCTTGATAAGGGTGAAATTGTTGGTCGTGGTCGTCACGAAGAGCTTATGGAAAGTAATGACATTTACCGTGAGATTGCTAATTCACAATTGAATCAAAAGAGTCTTACGGAAGACTAGAAGGAGGTCAAAATGAAGAATAATAAAAAGAAAACAACTCATTCCTCAAGTTTTGGCCGCCTTTGGTCATACTTGCAGGTTTACCGTTTCCCACTTTACCTAGCTATTTTCCTGAAAATTATTAGTGTCACCATGAGTGTCATTGAGCCGGTGGTCATTGGTTTAGCCATTACGGAACTGACTAAAAATACACTGGACATCATTAAGGGGGTAGAAGGGGCTCATATCAACGTTTCCTACGTTGGTTTAGTTTTGGTCTTTTACCTCTTGCGTGGTCTCATCTATGAGTTGGCTTCTTACTATTCCAACTATTTTATGACCAATGCTGTGCAAGCAACGGTTCAGGATATGCGAAATGAGATGACTGAGAAAATCAATCGTACTTCAGTGTCATACTTTGATAAGCAACAATTTGGAGACCTTTTGGGTCGCTTTACTAGTGACGTCGAGACAGTTTCGAATGCCTTGCAGCAGTCATTCTTGCAGGTTGTCAATGCCGTCTTTACTCTAGCCTTGGTTATTGGAACAGTGCTGTACCTTAATCTTCAGTTGGGAGCTGTGGTTGTTATCACTATTCCGATTACTTACTTTGGTGCTCGTTTCATTATGAGTAAGTCTCAACCTTACTTTAAGCAGCAGGCTGATGCCCTAGGTACTCTTAACGGTTTTGTTCAGGAAAATCTGACTGGTTTCAATGTGCTTAAACTTTTTGGGCGTGAGGATAGGTCTTTAGACGACTTTAAAGAAATTACGGAAGACCTTCAAAAGGTAGGTTTTAAGGCCAATTTCATTTCAGGACTCATGATGCCTGTCCTTAATGGTTTATCTGACTTGACCTATCTAATTGTCGCCGTCCTAGGTGGTTTGCAAGTCTTAGCTGGTCACTTGACGATTGGTAATATGCAGGCTTTTGTTCAGTACGTTTGGCAGATTAATCAACCTATTCAGAACTTGACTCAGTTGGCTGGACAATTGCAGAGTGCTAAATCTTCCTTGGACCGTATTTTCCAACTGATGGATGAACCAGACGAGGTTAATGATGCTACTGAGGTGCTTGAAGGAGAATTAACTGGCCAAGTTAGCTTTAATCATGTGGAATTCCAGTATGTGGCTGATAAACCTTTGATTCGTGACTTTAATCTTGAAGTCAATCCTGGTGAAATGGTGGCCATTGTCGGTCCTACCGGTGCTGGAAAATCAACCATTATTAATCTTCTCATGCGTTTCTATGATGTTACTGCAGGTTCTATCTCGGTTGATGGTCATGATATACGCAACTTGTCGCGTCAAGATTATCGTAAACAGTTTGGTATGGTGCTTCAGGATGCTTGGCTTTTTGAAGGAACTATCAAGGAAAATCTTCGTTTTGGTAATCTTGAAGCAACTGATGAAGAAATTGTTGAAGCCGCTAAGGCTGCCAATGTGGATCACTTTATCCGTACGCTGCCTGGTGGTTACAATATGGAAATGAACCAGGAATCAAGTAACATTTCACTGGGACAAAAGCAACTTTTGACCATTGCTCGTGCGCTTCTGGCTGACCCTAAAATCTTGATTTTGGACGAGGCAACCTCATCAGTTGATACTCGTCTGGAACTCTTGATTCAAAAAGCCATGAAGACCCTCATGCAAGGCCGAACAAGTTTTGTCATTGCTCACCGACTATCAACGATTCAAGAGGCAGACAAGATTTTGGTCCTTAAAGATGGACAAATCATTGAACAAGGGAACCATGAATCCCTCCTTGCAGATAAAGGTTTTTATTACGATTTGTATAATAGTCAATTTTCGGAGAAATAAACAAGAAAATCCATCAGTTCATCATAACTGGTGGATTTTTTCTGAATGTGACGTGCAATAAAAGAGACTTCCCCAGTAAGAGAAGTCTCAAAATAACTCTTATTTCCCCGCACGTTGTGTTACGAACATGGCATCTCCGAAACTGAAGAAGCGGTAGCGTTCTTGGACGGCGTGTTTGTAGGCATCGAGGACGAATTCACGACCAGCAAAGGCTGAAACCAACATTACCAAGGTTGACTTTGGAAGGTGGAAGTTGGTTGAAAAGGCATCTACGACTGTGAATTGATAACCTGGTTTGATAAAGATATTGGTCCATCCTGAGTCGGCTTGGAGTCGGCCATTGTATTTATTGCCGATTGTTTCCAGTGTTCGGATTGAGGTTGTTCCAACAGCAACAATGCGACCTCCAGTGGCTTTGACGCTATTAAGGGTATCGGCAGCTTCTTGGCTGAGGGTGTAAAACTCTGAGTGCATTTCATGCTCGTCGACATTATCGACAGAAACAGGTCGGAAGGTTCCCAGTCCAACGTGGAGGGTGAGGTAGACCAATTTTACGCCTTTAGCTTCAATCTTTTGAAGTAACTCAGGTGTGAAATGGAGGCCAGCTGTTGGAGCAGCGGCAGAGCCATTTTCCTTGGCATAGACTGTTTGGTAACGGTCGCGGTCTTCCAATTTTTCATGGATATAAGGTGGCAATGGCATCTCACCCAAGCTTTCCAAGACCTCAAGGAAGATACCGTCGTAGCTAAATTCTACGATTCGTCCACCGTGATCTAGTTCCTCAGTGACAGTGGCAGTCAAGCGACCATCACCAAAACTGACTTTAGCACCTACTTTAAGGCGTTTCGCTGGCTTAGCCAAAACTTCCCATTGATCACCTTGGGTATTTTTCAAAAGGAGAAATTCCACGTGGCCGTGTGTATCATTTTTTTCACCGTAGAGGCGGGCAGGAAGCACGCGCGTATTGTTCATGACCAAGGCATCGCCAGGGTTAAGCTGGTCAATGATGTGGTCGAAGTGGGTATCAGTCATTTCCTTGGTTACAGGATCAATGACTAAGAGTTTAGAGGCGTCACGTTGTTCCAATGGGGTTTGGGCAATTAGTTCTTCTGGTAGTTCAAAATCAAAATCGTTTGTATTCATTTCTTTCCTCGTTTAAAAATTTTCAGCCTTTTTATTATAGCACGATATAGGGCGACCGTCATTAAAGGAGTTGAGTGAAAGCGCTTGACAAAAGCGTTAAAAAAAGAGATAATAAAGAAAAATGGTATATACCAATATTGAGGTGAATAGAATGAAAAAGATTTTAGTTAAGAATCAAGTTGAGGGAGGCCAAGTTGCCTTTGAACTTCTAAAAGAGAGCCTTGCAGCGGGTGCTCAAACATTGGGATTGGCGACAGGTAGTTCCCCTATCGCCCTTTACCAAGAGATGGTTGAGAGTGATGTGGATTTTTCGGAACTTTACAGCGTCAATTTGGATGAATACGTCGGACTAGCACCAGACCATGAGCAGAGCTACCATGCCTTTATGAAGGCTCAACTCTTTGACGCTAAGCCATTTAAAGAGAGTTTCATGCCTGACGGCATGGCTGAAGATTTGGAGAAGGCGGCTAAGGACTACGATGACATCTTGTTGCATCATACCATTGACCTGCAAATCCTAGGAATCGGAAGTAATGGGCATATTGGTTTTAATGAGCCAGGTACGCCTTTTGATAGTCAAACTCATGTGGTCGACTTGACGGATAGCACCATTGAAGCAAATAGCCGTTTCTTTGCCAGTCGTGATCAAGTCCCTACAAAGGCTATTTCAATGGGAATTGCTTCTATTATGGCTGCTAAGAAGATAATATTGTTTGCCTATGGTGACAAGAAGGCAGATGCCATTTTCAAGATGGTCAAGGGTCCGGTGACAGAGGAAGTGCCAGCTAGTGTCTTGCAAAATCATCCAGACGTGACTCTTATCTTGGATCAAGCAGCTGCTGCGAAATTGTAATACTATCTTGTGGAAAAACAATCCGACGGAACTCAGGTTGAGGCATTTGGCACTCAGCCTTTTTCTTCTGTGAAAATGTGCTTCCAAGCAAATCAATTGCCTAGTCCTCTTTGATAGCGCTATAATAATTAAGTTGAATTTGACTATCAAACAACAAATATAGATATTTCATAAAGAAAGAGGAAATACAATGGCAAAACCTATTCGAGTATTGCTTTATTATAAATACCTTCCCATCGAAAACGCTGAGCAATTTGCGGCTGACCACTTGGCTTTTTGTAAGTCAATCGGTCTAAAGGGACGTATCTTGGTTGCTGACGAGGGAATCAATGGAACGGTTTCTGGTGACTATGAAACCACTCAAAAATACATGGACTACGTTCACAGCCTTCCAGGGATGGAGGACCTTTGGTTCAAGATTGATGAGGAAGAGGAGCAAGCCTTCAAGAAGATGTTTGTTCGCTACAAGAAGGAAATTGTTCACCTTGGTTTAGAGGATGACAACTTTGACAGCGACATTAATCCACTTGAAACGACAGGTGCTTACTTGTCACCAAAAGAGTTTAAAGATGCTCTTTTAGATGAGGACACTGTTGTCCTCGATACACGTAACGACTATGAGTATGACCTTGGTCACTTCCGTGGAGCCATTCGTCCTGACATTCGCAACTTCCGTGAATTGCCACAATGGGTCCGCGACCATAAAGAAGAGTTCATGGATAAGCGCGTGGTTGTTTACTGTACTGGTGGTGTCCGTTGTGAGAAATTCTCAGGGTGGATGGTTCGTGAAGGCTACAAAGATGTTGGCCAATTGCACGGTGGTATCGCGACTTACGGAAAAGATCCAGAGGTTCAAGGGGAGCTTTGGGATGGTAAGATGTATGTCTTTGATGAGCGCATTGCTGTTGATATCAACCATGTAGACCCTATCGTTGTCGGTAAGGACTGGTTCGATGGTACACCTTGTGAACGCTATGTCAACTGTGGTAACCCATTCTGTAATCGTCGTATCCTTGCTTCAGAGGAAAACGAAGATAAATACCTCCGTGGCTGCTCACATGAATGCCGTGTTCACCCACGCAACCGTTATGTCTCCGAAAATGGTTTGAGCCAAGAAGACGTTGTCGAACGCCTTGCGGCTATTGGTGAGAGCTTGGATGTAACACCAGCCTAAGTTTAAATAGTGAAGAAGCTGAGAGGAATCTTGGCTTTTTCAAATTTCTTATTTGTAATCATTCTAAATAACTGTTATAATATTTTTTAGAATCATTCTAAAAAAGGAGTGCACTATTGGAAGATAAGAATTTTGCAGAACGTTTAAATATTTTGAGAGCTGGCGTGTTGGGTGCCAATGATGGTATCATTTCCATTGCGGGAGTGGTTATCGGTGTGGCCAGTGCGACATCTAACATCTGGTTTATCTTGATTTCAGCCCTATCAGCGATTTTTGCTGGTGCCTTTTCGATGGCCGGTGGCGAATATGTCAGTGTCTCAACGCAAAAAGATACGGAAGAAGCTGCCATCGCTAAGGAACAAGCTCTCCTGGATCGCTCACCTGAAGCAGCTAGAGAGAGTTTGTACCAAACCTTCCTCAGTCAGGGGGATTGCGAAACAGCAGCGGAAGTTAAGGTCAATCAGGCCTTCAGTAAAAATCCTATCAAGGTCTTGGTTGAGGAAAAATATGGAGTTGATTTAGAAGAAATCACAAATCCATGGCATGCTGCCATCTCTAGTTTCTTTGCTTTTTCAGTGGGTTCTTTGCCACCAACACTAGCCATCATGCTTTTCCCAGAGCCTTATCGTATTCCTGTAACAGTGGTCGTGGTTGCACTGACTTTGCTCTTGACTGGCTATATCAGTGCCAAGCTCGGAAAAGCACCTATTAAACAAGCTATGTTGCGTAATTTGACCGTAGGACTCTTGACTATGCTCGTGACCTATGTGGTTGGACAGGTCTTCCATGTGAATGTGTAATTTTTAGTAACATGAGTCTACCTTCTTAGGTAGGCTTTTTTAGACTATTAGACTATACTTATCCATGGTACAATAGGGCTATGCGTTTAGATAAATTATTAGGACAGGCGGGCTATGGTTCTCGCAATCAGGTCAAGAAGCTCATTCGTAGTCGTCAGGTATATGTAGATGGTGTCCTGGCGGATCGAGATAATCTTAATGTGGATGCTAGTCTTCAAAGCATCACGGTTTCTGGTAAGGAACTGGAGCATGCGCCAGAAGTCTACTACCTTATGAATAAGCCAGCAGGTGTAGTGTCAGCTCGAAGTGACAAGGAGCACCAGACAGTTATTGATTTGATTAAGCCTGAAGATCAGCGAGAGGGTCTTTATCCTGTGGGACGTTTGGATAGAGATACGGAAGGCCTGGTGCTGATTACCAACAATGGTCCTTTGGGATTTGCCATGCTTCACCCACGCTATCATGTGGCTAAGACTTATTATGTTGAGGTTAATGATATTCTGGGGCCTGATGCACCTGCATTTTTTGAGTCAGGTGTTGTCTTTGAGGATGGTACTATTTGTAAATCAGCTCAGCTAGAAATTCTAAGTTCTGCGAGCGACAAGAGCTGTGCTAGAATTACGATTTCGGAAGGTAAGTTTCATCAAGTGAAAAAGATGTTCTTGGCTTATGGGGTCAAGGTGACCTATCTTAAGCGGATTTCTTTTGGAGCGTTTAAGCTTGATGAAGGGATAGCAGTAGGATCCTACCGAGCGTTAACGGAAGCAGAAAAAGTGATTTTGCGTACTTATCTGGGCTAGTCATTTCTTCCTACTAAAGTATGATAGGAACTTTCAATCTCCTGATAGGTCCATTCTATCACTAGGCTTAATACTGTAAAGCCCATAACGACGGTCTTTTCTAGGGGTATAAGTAAAACTTATGATATTATATAAGTTTTTTTAATTTCTCAAGCCTTGTTTCTGGTGGTATGATGGAATCAATTCGATTGAGAGTTTTAAAAAAGGATTGACAATCCAAAACTGATCAGAGACGGAGGTTCATTATGACAGAAGCATTTTACGATCATTTAGCAAAGACGCGTCATCAGATTCACCAACATCCAGAGGTTTCTGAGGAGGAGCATGAGACGACAGTCTTTTTGAAAGCTTATTTGAAAAATCTAGGTATTGAGCCTTTAAATTATCCCTTGAAGACGGGACTCATCGCTGAGATTGGGTCAGGTCATCCGATTATTGCTTTGCGTGCTGATATTGATGCCCTACCGATTAAGGAAAAGACAGGACTTCCTTATGCCAGCGACAATGGGGCTATGCATGCCTGTGGTCATGACTTTCACCAGACCTCTCTTCTTGGAGCTGCTCAGCTTTTAAAAGAAAGAGAAGCAGAGCTTAAGGGGACCGTTCGCTTGATTTTCCAACCAGCCGAGGAAAATTTCCAAGGGGCCTATCAGGTCATTGAAGCGGGTGGCCTTGAGGGTGTGTCAGCTATTATCGGTTATCACAATAATCCTCACTTGAAACCTGGTCAGATTGGACTTCGTTCTGGTGCTATTATGGCAGGCGTGGAGCAGTTTAGGGTTGATGTCAAGGGTGTTTCATCCCATGCGGCCCGTCCTGACTTAGGTGTGGATACGGTCTTGGTTACTACGACTATCATTAATAATTTGCAGCAAATTGTGGCTCGGACGGTATCGCCCTTTGAATCAGCTGTATTGTCAGTCACTCATATCGAAGTTGGAAATACCTGGAATGTTCTTCCAGCAGCCGGCTTTTTCGAAGGAACGATTCGTACCTTTGAACCTACGGTCCGTGAAGCTGTTATTGCTCGTTTTGAAAAGGTCGTTCAGGCGACAGCAGACCAGTTCGGTGCTGAGGTAGAGATAAGCTGGGGTAATTCGCCTTACGTGACCTACAATGACCAGACGCTCACACCTCTCATCTTTGAAAATTCTAAATCCTTCGCAGAAGTGATTGAAACCTTACCATCAACAGGTGGAGAAGACTTTGCAGCTTATCAAAAGGAAATACCAGGAGTCTTTGCCTTTGTCGGCTCTAATGGTGAGGAGGATGCCCCAGACTGGCATCATGATGATTTCCTTGTGAAAGATGAAGCCTTACCTGTAGCTGTCAATTACTATGTGGAAAACGCTCTTTTCCTACTTGATTATTTTAAGGAGCAAGACGACTGACTATTCCCTTAATTGGAATTACTAGTAATGAAGAACCTGTTACGGAAGGAAGTCCAATCATACAGAGTTTCTCTTGAGTCATAAGCAATTAGCAGATCAAGGACTCTTAGATTATTTTGTTAAGAGTTTTAAATAAGGCTTTAGGACTTTACATTGGTACCACTTTTGAAATTGAAAAGGAGGACGTGCCTAAGGAGAAATATTCTTTTGATCATTTAGTTTACACTTAAGAACCCAGCCGCTTGGTTGGGCTCTTTTGTCGTATTTTAGAAGCAAGATTTCAAGATTTAAAAAGGAGGGAAGATTTTTAACTTGCTATTTTTGAGCTTTTTAGACAAAGTGAAAGCGTTATCATATCAATCCCGTTTTAAAAAATTATATCTGATTAATAGGCTACTTTTAAAGTCTGCGAGTAAAGAAAAACGCAATCGCTTGTCCGACTCTTGTTCTGGGAGCTAAAAAAGATCTGGTTCTATGAGTAGATGGTGTGAGAGAACTTGCCAACAACATTCCCCGTGCTTCCTATTATGAATTTGGCAAACAGGGTCACGCGGCCTTTATCGAAAGTAAGCAATTTAATAAAATTATATTAGAATTTCTGCGAGAAAAGGCTTAGGTAGTGGAATTATGGAAATCTATTAAAAACAGATGAGAAAGGGGTTACAATAAAAGCTGTAGCTTTTTTATTTTCCAGTTCAGATATGTGCAGTCTGAAAAATTAAATGATATAATGGCAGTATATAGGAGGATACAGAAATGGTAAACTATGATTTGATTGTTATCGGTTTTGGTAAAGCCGGTAAAACTTTGGCTGCTAAGATGAATGCGGCTGGTAAGAAAGTTGCTGTCATCGAGCGCAGTAAAGCTATGTATGGTGGTACTTGCATTAATATTGCGTGTATTCCAACCAAGACTATGATTGTAGCGGCAGAGAAGGGCTGGTCATTTGACGATACCATGAAAGAACGTGGTGCAGTGACTGGCCGTCTTAATGCTAAGAATTATAAAATGTTGGCAGACAATGGCGTTGATGTCATTGATGCAGAAGCACATTTCGTGTCAAATAAGGTTATCGAAGTGGTGGCTGGTGATGACCGTCAAGAGCTTACAGCTGAGACTATTGTCATCAATACAGGTGCTGTGTCTAATGTCTTGCCTATTCCTGGCTTGACAACAACTAAGCATGTCTACGATTCAACTGGTATTCAGACCCTTGAAGCCTTACCAAAACGTTTGGGTGTCTTAGGTGGTGGTAATATCGGTCTTGAATTTGCTGGCCTTTATAACCGTTTGGGAAGCCAAGTAACTGTTTTAGATGCAGCGACTAGCTTCTTGCCACGTGTGGAGCCATCTATTGCTAAGTTGGCCAAGGAATACATGGAAGAGGACGGCATTGTCTTTGAGCAAGGTGTTAAAACTTCCGAAGTTAAGAATGATGGCGATGAAGTTGTCGTTGTTACTGACAAAGGTGAGTTCCGTTTTGATGCGCTCCTTTATGCGACAGGACGTAAGCCTAATATCGAACCTCTTCACTTGGAAAATACTGATATCGCCTTGACTGAGCGCGGTGGTATCCAAGTCAATAAACATTTGGAAACAAGTGTTCCTGGTGTCTTTGCAGTGGGTGATGTTAATGGTGGTCTTCAATTTACCTATATCTCACTAGACGATTTCCGTATTGTCTTTAATTACTTAACAGGAGATGGTAGCTATAACCTTGAAACACGTGGAGTTGTTCCAACAGCTATGTTCCTCAACCCACCTTTGGCTCAAGTTGGTCTTACTGAAGACCAAGCCAAGGAACAAGGCTTGCCAGTAGCAGTTAAAGAAATGCCAGTGGCAGGTATGCCTCGTGGTCATGTGAACGGTGATTTGCGTGGAGCCTTCAAAGCTGTGGTAAATCCTGAAACTAAGGAAATTTTGGGAGTGACCCTCTTTGGTCAAGAATCTCATGAAATTATCAATCTAATTACCCTTGCTATGAACCATCATATTCCATACACAGATTTGGCTAAACAAATCTTTACTCACCCAACTATGGCTGAGAACCTAAACGATTTGTTTGCGATATAAAATGAAAAGAGCCGAGAGGCTCTTTTTTGTGAGTATATCATCCATACAAAGCGACACTCTAGGTTAGATGTCGCTTTTTTTGCGCTTTGATGATAAGATAGAAGTGACATAGGAAAATTCCTTAGATTGGTGCTCTTAATCCACTCAGGGAGGTTGATAGACCTTGAGTTACCACTAGAAACTGTATGAAAAACTTAGAAAGATACTCGTATGCCAATTGGTCTGTGGGTGTGTATAACTTATGACTAAGAAAGTAGGAGTGGGCAAGGCCCACAGTAAGATTATTTTGATGGGGGAGCACTCGGTAGTTTATGGTCATCCTGCCCTTGCTCTACCTCTTAAGGATATTGAGGTTGTCTGTCAGATTCAGGCGGCTGATACTCCTTTGACGCTCAAGGCTCAGGATCCCTTGACGACAGCGATTTTTTCAGCGCTTAATTATCTGGAAATCAAGAATCAGCCTATCAGCTATGATATTTCGTCTAGCGTCCCTGAAAAGCGTGGCATGGGGTCATCTGCTGCAGTGGCCATTGCGGCTATTCGTGCGGTTTTTGATTATTTCGACCAGGAGCTTAGCCAGGAGACCTTGGAAATGCTGGTCCATCAGGCAGAGACTATTGCCCATAGTAAACCTAGTGGCTTAGATGCTAAGACCTGTTTGAGTGACCAAGCCATCAGCTTTACGCGAAACATTGGTTTCAAGGAAATCGAGGTCAATTTAGGTGCCTATCTGGTCATTGCTGATACGGGCATCCATGGAAACACCCGTGAGGCTGTGGAGAAGGTTGAGGCTATCGGGCTAGATGCCTTATCAGACCTGAACCGACTGGGCGAATTAAGTCAGCAGGCAGAACTAGCCCTCAAAGCCAAGGATCAAAAGCTTCTTGGTCAGCTCATGTCTCAAGCCCATAATCATCTTAAATCTTTAGGTGTATCTTGTGACTTGTCGGACCTTCTAGTAGCAACTGCTCTGGATCACGGTGCACAGGGAGCAAAGATGTCAGGCGGAGGACTGGGTGGTTGCATTATTGCCCTAACAAGTACCAAAGATCAAGCCCAAACGATTGCTAAAAAACTTCAAGAAAAAGGAGCCGTAAACACGTGGATAGAAAGCCTGTAAGCGTCAAATCGTACGCAAATATTGCTATTGTCAAATACTGGGGTAAGGCAGATGCGGAGCGTATGATTCCTTCAACCAGCAGTATCTCACTGACTTTGGAGAATATGTATACGGAAACCAAGTTGTCTTTTCTGCCTGAGGATGCGACTGGTGATGTCATGTATATCGATGATGAGCTCCAAGGGGAAAAAGAAACAACCAAGGCCAGCAAGGTCTTAGATCTCTTCCGTACCAATCCAAACCAACATGTCAAGATTGAAACTTGTAACAACATGCCAACAGCTGCAGGTTTATCATCAAGTTCCTCAGGTCTTTCTGCCCTAGTTAAGGCGGCTAACGAACTCTTCCAAGTAGGAAAAACGCAGTCTGAATTAGCTCAAATTGCCAAGTTTGCCTCAGGCTCGTCATCACGGTCTTTCTTTGGTCCATTGTCAGCTTGGGACAAGGATAGTGGTGAGGTTTATCAAGTTGAAACAGACCTCAAATTGGCCATGATTATGCTGGTTTTGACAGATCAAAAGAAACCTGTATCAAGCCGTGATGGTATGAAATTGTGTACCGAAACATCGACCTCCTTCCCAGAGTGGATTAAACAGTCTGAGCAGGATTACAAGGATATGTTGGCCTATCTCAAAGCAAATGATTTCCAAGCGGTGGGTGAGCTCACTGAAGCCAATGCCCTTCGTATGCACCAAACCACAAGTACGGCTAACCCTCCATTTTCATATCTAACGGAAGCCTCTTACCGGGCAATGGACAAGGTTAAGGCCCTCCGAGCCTCTGGTGAGCAATGTTACTTCACTATGGATGCAGGACCAAATGTTAAGGTGCTCTGTCTGGAAGAAGACCTGGACCGTCTGTCAGACCACTTCCGTAAGGACTATCAGGTCATCGTTTCACGCACCAAGGAGTTGCCAGATGCTTAAGCAGTCGGTCAGTCGAGCCAGGGTAAAAACAGGTGGGAAACTCTACATTGCTGGAGAATATTCTGTCTTAACACCTGGACAGACATCCCTAATTCAATTTATTCCTATTTTTATGTCAGCAGAGATCAAGAAAGCCCAAACTACCCAGTTGACCTCAGACATGTTTGACTACAGTGTGGACCGTGAGCCAGACGTAAATTACGCCCTCATTCAAGAGGCCTTGAATACTTTTGAGGCCTATTGTGGTGAGAAGTTGCCCGCTCTGGACCTTTCAATCACTGGAAAGTTGGAACGAGATGGGGTTAAATTTGGTATTGGCTCATCTGGTTCAGTTGTGGTATTGACCTTTAAGGCCTTGGCAGCAGCGCTTCAGAAAGACTTATCCAAAGACAGTCTCTTTAAGCTAGCTAGTTACACCCTCCTCAAACAAGGAGACAATGGTTCTATGGGTGATTTAGCTTGTATCGTATACGAGGATCTGATTTCCTATCGTTCCTTTGACCGTGCAAAAATAGCAGAGCTTATAGACCAAATGACTTTATCCGAGCTCTTGGAAATAGACTGGGGTTATCATATTAGTCCAGTAGTGTCAGTACTTAAAGCTCGCTTCTTGGTGGGGTGGACCAAGCAAGCTGCTATCTCAAAAGACATGGTTAAGATGGCCAAATCTCGTATATCAAGCAAGTATCTAAGTGAAACAGAAGTTGCCGTCCAAGATGCCATCAAGGCACTGGAAACAGGAAATAAGAATTTGCTTAAGAGCAGCCTTCAAACAGTTAGTGACCAGCTAGAATCATTGAGTCAAAATATTTATGTGGACAAGTTGAAAAAACTCAAAGAAGCTGAACAAGGGCTTGATGTTATCGCTAAATCCTCTGGAGCTGGAGGTGGTGACTGTGGTATCGCTTTTGCCTTTGACCAAGCTAGCCGAGATGCTCTAGTTGAGCGATGGCAACAGGCAGGCATAGAGCTCTTGTATGAGCTTTAGGGTCAGTTTAGTAGATATAATCACGCAAGAAAGTAAAGAAATAACCTATGACAAATCGTAAAGACGATCACATCCATTATGCCCTCAAGTACGAGTCGCCCTACAATAGTTTTGACGATATGGAACTTATCCACAAGTCCCTACCGACTTATGATTTAGATCAGATTGACTTGTCCACACATTTTGCGGGACGAGATTGGAAATTTCCCTTTTATATCAATGCCATGACAGGTGGTTCGGCCAAAGGTGGCGCTGTCAATCGAAAACTAGCTGAGGTAGCCAGCCGAACAGGTATTCTCATGGTGACGGGTTCCTACAGTGCTGCTCTAAAAGGAGAGGCACCAGAATCCTTTGACTATCGTCAAGAGTTTCCAGACTTAGACCTTGCGACCAATATCGGTGTTGATAAGTCTGTGGACCTGGGGCTTAAGACGGTGGAAGCTATGGATCCAGTCTTTTTACAGCTCCATGTTAATCTTATGCAGGAGCTTCTTATGCCTGAGGGAGAGCGTATTTTCCACACTTGGAAGGAAAATGTAGCGACTTATGCACAGAAAATAGAGGTTCCTCTTGTGCTTAAGGAAGTTGGCTTTGGTATGGATGAGAAAACCATTCGCTACGCCATGTCTCAGGGCATTAAGACTGTGGATATCTCAGGTCGTGGTGGAACTAGCTTTGCCTATATTGAAAATAGTCGAGGCGGCAACCGAGATTACCTCAATGACTGGGGACAAAGCACCGTTCAGACCCTCTTGCAATCCCAAGACCTTCGTGAAGATGTGGAAATCCTAGCCTCTGGTGGCGTGCGAAATCCACTCGATATGGTCAAATGTCTGGTCCTAGGAGCAAAAGGTGTAGGTCTATCGCGAACAGTCCTTGAATTGGTGGAACGTTATTCTGTGGATAAAGTTGTGGCTATTATCAATGGCTGGAAGGATGACCTTCGTCTCATCATGTGTGCCCTTGATTGTCGGACTATTGATGAGCTCAAATCTGTAGATTATATCTTACATGGCAAGTTACAAGGGACTTATGTCAAACAAGAGAAGTCATAAAGGTGATATCACTTTAACCCTGGTAAAGGATAAGTAACCCTAATCTTGTTTAGACTTGATTTAAACGAGCATTTAACGAGACTTTCCGCTGTGAGAACAGTTCTTGAAACACTAGTGGTTCAAGAACTCGGAATTTTTGAGAGTAAAACAGTTCGGGAAACTGTTTTAGCCTGAGCCTAGAAATTAAAAAGTGAAGGGGCTCAAAAATTAGTCATGGAACTTCGAAGAAGATCGCTGACGTCCGCACTCACTTCAGGAAAGTCTAAAAAAATCCATTTTACAAAAGAATATCTTACAAAAAAGAGCGGAAGCTCTTTTTTTATTACCCACTCAAGCAAAAAGTAACTTTTCCCCTTGACAAGTTACTGCCTTAGGAGTATTATTTTCAGTGAAATACGGTAGGTGAGGCTACCACAAGGATACGGATGACTACCGCAAAGCAGTGGAGACACTACTCGTTGGTCAACAGTCCTGATCGCCAAGGTCAAGACTAAGCTCATTTCATCGCCTTGCGGAGCTAAAGCTTGAACGGTCCATTTTTTGACAGAATCTATTAAAAAATCAACCTCGAGTTTATAGAGTCTCACCTGTATATGGGTAGGACTCTTTTCTTTTGTCTGAGGTCCACCCACTATGTAAAAAAATGAAAGGAGAAACCTATGAGACTAATCGACGATCACCCCGAACCGCACCTAACCAGTCAATCGCTGATTAGTGTCTTAGGGACTCCATAAGTGATTGGCTCCTGATTAAATAAGGAGATTCCAATGTCAACAAATAAAGAAAGACTTATTGCTGCTCTTCAAGAGCCACTTGAAACAACCCTTACTCGCTACAAGACTCATTTGGATGGCTTGAAGGAAGACCAAGTAGAAGAAAACCGTGCCCTTTATGGGGAAAATGTCATAACCAAAGGACAAGAGGATTCTATCATCAAAAAGATTTATGAATCTATCATCAATCCCTTTACTGTTATTCTCTTAGTCATTGCTCTGGTTTCCTTTATCACCAATGTCTGGCTTGCTAAACCGGGTGAAGAAGACCCAACGACTTCTATCATCATTGTCACTCTAGTTTTGATATCTGGTGGTATCCGTTTTATTCAAGAACTTCGTAGCGACAAGGCTGCCAGTAATTTGTCTCGCATGATTGTCAATACAGCAACAGTACTTCGAGATGGCAGTGAGCAAGAAATCCCAATTGATGAAATTGTGGTTGGAGATGTGGTCAAACTAAGTGCGGGAGATATGATTCCGGCTGATGTGGTCTTACTAGATTCTCGTGATTTCTTTGTTCAACAGTCTGGCTTGACAGGTGAAAGCGATGCTGTGGAAAAAGCTTGTCTGGCTAAAGCAGATGGTCAAAATCTAGAGAGCCTGCTTGAAAGTGAGAGCCTTGCTTTCATGGGAACTAATGTTATCTCTGGTCGTGCAACAGCCTTGGTTTTAGTTGTTGGTGATGAGACCATGATGGGAGCAATTGAGCAGACCATCAATACTTATGACGAACAAACTTCATTTGAACGTGAGATGAATTCCATTTCTTGGCTCTTGATTCGACTCATGTTGGTTATGGTTCCTGTTGTTTTTGTGATTAACGGTTTAACAGATGGGGACTGGCTTGAAGCCGGCGTCTTTGCCCTTAGTGTGGGAGTCGGTTTGACCCCAGAAATGTTGCCGATGATTATCACAGCCAGTCTTGCCAAGGGTTCTATCATTATGGCCAAGGAAAAGGTGGTCATCAAAAAGCTTAATGCTATTCAAGACCTAGGGGCTATCGACATCCTTTGTACGGATAAGACAGGAACCCTGACTCAGGATGAAATCGTTCTTGAGTACCCTCTTGATATCCATGGTGACCTTGACCTATCAGTACTTCGGAGAGCCTATCTTAATTCTTATTTCCAAACTGGCTTAAAAAATCTTATGGACCGTGCCATTATTAGCCGAACTGAAAGAGAAGCTAAGAAACATGACATCGTTCGTGACCTTGACCAGACCTTCCACAAGATTGATGAGCTACCTTTTGATTTTGAACGTCGTCGCATGAGTGTCATTGTTCAAGACACTGATGGATTGGTTAGCATGGTGACAAAAGGTGCCCTTGAAGAAATGCTCTCTGTTTCTAACTATGTGGAATACAAGGGAGACATTATCCCATTGACTGACGATGTTCGTGAGGAAGTCCTTACGGAAGTTGCACAGTTGAATGAACAAGGTTTGCGTGTTCTCGGTGTTAGCTACAAATCACAGCTTAATGAAAATGACGTCTTTAGTGTCGAAGATGAAAGTGATATGATTTTGACGGGATATCTTGCCTTCCTTGACCCACCAAAACCATCAGCAGCACCTGCTATCAAGGCTTTGGCGGAATATGGTGTGACCACAAAAATTTTGACTGGAGACAATGATAAGGTGACACAGGCTGTCTGTGAAAAAGTTGGTCTAGATGTGACGCACATTCTACTTGGAAGTGATCTTGATACCATGTCAGATCAAGATTTGGCTAAGGCTGTGGAAACGACAACAGTCTTTGCTAAGTTATCCCCAGACCAAAAGGCACGAATTATCCTAAGCCTTAAGGAAAATGGGCATAAGGTAGGCTATATGGGTGATGGTATCAACGATGCCCCATCCATGAAGGTGTCAGATGTGGGGATTTCTGTGGATACAGCTGTTGATATCGCCAAAGAAACTGCAGATGTTATCTTGCTTGATAAGGATTTAATGGTCTTGGAAAAAGGTTTGGTTGAAGGACGGAAGGTCTATGCTAATATGACCAAATATATCAAGATGACCGTTTCTTCAAATTTCGGGAATATCTTTTCTCTCCTCTTTGCCAGCATTTTCTTACCATTCCTACCAATGGCACCTGTGCATTTGATTGTCCTAAATCTTGTCTATGATATCTCTTGTATCGCCCTTCCATTTGACAATGTGGACAAGGAATTTCTTAAAGAGCCACATATCTGGGAAGCCAAATCAATCATGCGTTTCATGGCTTGGATAGGACCTATTTCGTCCGTATTTGATATTTTGACATATATCTTGCTCTATTTCATCATTGTGCCAATGATTTTGGGGCATGGCTATGTTCATGGTTCACCAGAAGCAGCAGCCTTTATCATTATTTTCCAAACAGGTTGGTTTATCGAATCTATGTGGTCTCAAACCATGGTTATCCACATGTTACGTTCACCAAAACTACCATTTATTCAAAGTCACCCAGCACTATCAGTTGTTGTGACAACCTTATTTGCTGCTTTCTTTGTGACTGCTCTTCCATACAGTCCATTGGCTGGTCTCTTAAAACTCAGCCATCTAAACGGTCTCTATTTCATTCTCTTGTTTATCATCATTACTTTGTATATGCTTAGTGTTACCTTTGTGAAGCATATCTACATTAAGAAATACAAAGAATGGTTGTAGGATAACTATCCATAGAAAAAAGAGCGTTAGCTCTTTTTTCATTACCTTTCATTCTGCCAAAACCTTTTCATTTATGGTATAATAGGGCGATTATAGATAATCAGACGCCGTTAAAAACGGTTATTCTGAAAGATATATTTTCTCATAAATGAGAAATTGTGCTTTTTCAAGCTCTCCTTTCTTGAGTTGGCCATCCCAGTGGGAGGATAAGGTCCTGAGATTTGGGGATCAAGGTTAAGACCGTCACGAAAGAAATCATTACAAAAAATATTAAGAAGGAAAAAGAAAATGAGTAATTACGCTATTATCCTTGCTGCGGGTAAAGGAACTCGCATGAAATCAGATCTTCCAAAAGTATTGCACAAGGTTTCAGGCATTACTATGCTTGAGCATGTTTTCCGTGCAGTTTCAGCTATTGAACCAGCTAAAAATGTTACTGTTATTGGTCACAAGGCTGAGCTTGTTCGTGAGGTTTTGGATGGTCAATCTGTCTTCACTATGCAAACAGAGCAGTTGGGGACAGGTCACGCAGTAATGATGGCTGAAGAAGAGTTGGCTGGACTTGAAGGACGAACGCTTGTTATCGCTGGGGATACACCTTTGATTACCGGTGAAAGCCTTAAAAACCTTATTGATTTCCACGTTAATCACAAAAATATTGCCACTATCTTGACTGCAACTGCCGACAATCCATTTGGATATGGCCGTATCATCCGTAATGAAAATGGTGAAGTCACTAAGATTGTTGAGCAAAAAGATGCAAATGAGTTTGAACAACAGGTTAAAGAAATTAATACAGGGACTTATGTCTTTGACAATAAACGTCTCTTCGAAGCGCTTAAAAATATTAATACTAACAATGCTCAAGGGGAATACTATTTGACGGACGTCATCTCTATTTTCCGTGAAAATGGTGAAAAGGTAGGTGCCTTTACCCTCCGTGACTTTGAAGAAAGTCTTGGAGTTAACGACCGTGTTGCCCTAGCTACAGCAGAAGATATTATGCGTCGTCGTATTAACAAGACTCACATGATTAATGGTGTTACTTTCCAAAATCCAAATGCGACATACATTGATGTAGATGTGGAAATTGCACCGGACGTTGTGGTTGAAGCTAATGTTACTCTTAAAGGACAGACTAAAGTCGGAGCAGAGTCAGTGTTGACCAACGGCACTTATATTGTTGATTCAACTATCGGTGCCAATACCGTCATCACTAACTCAATGATTGAGCATTCAGTAGTTGAAAAAGGTGCTACCGTTGGTCCATTTGCCCATATTCGTCCGGATTCAATGCTCAAAGAAGGCGTTCATATCGGTAACTTCGTCGAGGTTAAGGGTTCTACTATCGGTGAAAATACTAAGGCTGGTCACTTGACCTACATTGGTAATGCGGAAGTTGGTTCTGATGTTAACTTTGGTGCAGGGACGATCACTGTAAACTATGATGGTCAACATAAATTCAAGACTCAAATTGCTAACAACGTCTTTATCGGAAGCAATTCAACCTTGATTGCACCGCTTGAAATCGGGGACAATGCACTTACAGCAGCTGGTTCAACCATTACGGATAATGTTCCAGCTGACAGCGTAGCTATTGGACGCGGCCGTCAGGTCAATAAAGAAGGCTACGCTATTAAGAAACCTCACCACCCAAGCCAACAAAAGTAGGCTTAAGCCTATCTAAGTCTTGCTTCTATTGAAGAGATGAATTAGATTGGGCTCATAGATTAAAGGAGTCAAGTCATGGAGTTTGAAGAAAAAACACTCAAACGTGAGTCAAAATTTAAGGGACATATTTTTGAAGTTGCAGTGGATGAAGTTCTCTTGCCAGACGGTAAGACAGCTGGCCGTGAACTGATTTTCCACAAGGGAGCAGTGGCCGTTTTAGCTGTTACCCCTGAAGGGAAAATTATTATCGTCAAGCAATACCGTAAGGCTATTGAGGCCGTTTCCTACGAGATTCCTGCGGGTAAACTGGAAGTCGGTGAGGCTGGCGATGAGATGGCTGCAGCAGCGCGTGAACTTGAAGAGGAGACTCAGTATAGGGGCGAACTTAAATTGATTCATGAGTTTTACACAGCCATTGGTTTCTGTAATGAAAAAATTAGGCTCTATGTTGCTACAAATCTCCAGCCTGTTGAAAATCCACGTCCACTTGACGAAGATGAGTTTCTTGAAATTTATGAGTTGACTTATGAGGAGTGTATGGAACTCGTAGCTTCAGGTGCTATTCAGGATGCTAAAACCATCATTGCTCTCCAGTACTATGCACTTCATTTTGGAGGAAAATAAGTTATGAGTAAGCCACTTTTGACTGACGAAGTCATTGAGCAGGCCAAGCGTGGGGAAATTGACTTAGAGGATTATCCTTATTATCAGGACTACGAGGAAGAGTTCTATGCAGAGGACTATGAGGCTAATTATCAGCCTTCTGCATACAAGAGCCGCCGGATTGAGAATGCTAAACGTAATCAATTTCAGCACAAGCTTAATCGCATCCTCTTTTGGATTGTCGTCCTCTTGATTATTCTCATTGTTGCTGTCTTTTATTTCTAAAAAGTCTGTGAGTTGGATGGATGTATTTGCTGAACTCTGATAAGATTACAAGTAAAAAAGGAACTATATGAAAATCGGAATTATCGCTGCCATGGAGCAGGAATTAGTGCTTCTAGTGGAGCAATTGGAAAATAAAGTTGAAGAAATTGTTTTAGGCAACACCTACTATACAGGACGATTGGGTAAACATGATGTTGTTTTGGTGCAATCAGGTGTAGGAAAGGTCATGTCAGCCATGTCTGTGGCTGTTCTAGCAGACCACTTTGAGGTTGATGCCCTAATTAACACTGGCTCTGCAGGAGCAGTAGCACCTGGACTTAAGATTGGAGACGTGGTTGTGGCATCAAGATTAGCCTACCACGATGTTGATTTGACAGCATTTGGCTATGACTATGGGCAAATGTCTATGCAACCACTCTACTTTGAAAGTGACTCTACCTTTGTAGAGACTTTTGAAAAGGTTTTAGCTCAAGCCTCTATCGACTCTAAAATTGGTCTTATTGCGACAGGAGATAGCTTTATTGCGGGTCAGGATAAGATTGATGCTATTAAAGGGCATTTTCCAGAAGTCTTAGCCGTGGAAATGGAAGGAGCAGCCATTGCTCAAGCTGCACACAGTGTCAAGAAACCTTTCATCGTTATCCGTGCTATGAGTGATACAGCAGCCCATGACGCTAATATTACCTTTGACGAATTCATTATTCAGGCGGGTAAACAATCAGCTGCTATCCTAGTGGAGTTTCTCAAAGAACTTGCTTAAGTAGTATAAATGAGTCTTAAGGCTCACCTTCTTAATAAGGTTAAAATCTACTGTCATTCTTAAGAGAATGACAGTTTTTTGTGTCACGAAAACCACTAGCTATGCTAGTGGTTCCGAAAAGCTTTTAGCGATGTATCAAAAAAGTCCCCCTAAAGTGTTATATTAGATAAGGTTTCCCAACCACTAACTAATATACAAAAGGAGGCCCCCTGATGAGACAGGATAATAATAGTTTAGCACATACTACATGGAATTGTAAGTATCATATTGTGTTCGCACCCAAATATCGACGTCAGATAATTTATGGAAAATACAAAGCAAGTATTGGTCAAATCTTACGTTTATTATGTGAAAGAAAAGGCGTTGAAATTCATGAAGCAGAAGCTTGCCCAGATCATATTCACATGTTGGTGAGTATACCACCGAAACTAAGTATTTCCTCATTTATGGGATATTTAAAGGGCAAAAGTAGTTTAATGATATTTGATCGACACGCTAATTTAAAGTATAAATATGGGAATCGCAAATTTTGGTGTCGAGGATTTTATGTTGATACGGTTGGACGAAATCAGAAGCGAATTGAAGAATATATTCGTAATCACTTACAAGAAGACGTGATAGCAGATCAGCTAAGTCTATTTGAGGAGTATGATCCGTTTACAGGTGAGAAGAATAAAAGAAAGTAATCTTAAAGAGACCCGCTAGACGGGTCAGCTAGTAAAGGTGGTGCTGAAGGGAAACCATTCGGTAGGCCTTTAGGCCTCGTCCGGTAGCAGAGGCTTTCAGCCGAAGAGCAAGCCACCCGTTCTCACGGGTGGTTTTGACTAACCCAAGAAACGTTTGAGGAATTCCTTGGTACGTTCTTCTTTAGGATTTTCAAAGATTTGTTCTGGGCTACCTTGTTCAGCGATTACCCCTTTATCCATGAAGATGACACGGTCAGAAACATCACGTGCGAACTCCATTTCATGGGTAACAATAATCATGGTCAAACCAGTTTCAGATAGCTCCTGCATAGTCTTGAGTACTTCCCCTACCATTTCTGGGTCAAGGGCTGAAGTTGGCTCGTCAAATAGGATGGCTTCTGGATCAACAGAGAGGGCACGAGCAATGGCAACACGTTGTTTTTGTCCCCCTGAAAGTTGCTTTGGTTTAGCTTTCCAGTATTGTTCCCCCATACCAACTTTCTCCAAGTTAGCTTTGGCGATACTTTCAGCTTTTTTACGGTCACGTTTGAGAACAGTTGTTTGAGCTACGATAGCATTTTCCAAAACATTAAGGTTTTCAAAGAGGTTGAAAGATTGGAAAACCATACCGAGTCTTTCACGATAGGTAGTGAGGTCGTAACCTTTTTCAAGGACATTGTCTCCATGATAGAGGATTTCACCACCTGAAGGTGACTCGAGTAGGTTAATAGAGCGAAGGAAGGTTGATTTCCCTGAACCTGAAGAACCAATAATTGAGATAACCTCACCCTTTTTGACGCTGAGGGAGATATCTTTGAGGACTTCATTTTTTCCGTATGATTTTTTGAGGTTTTTAATTTCTAAAATCGTCTCAGTCATTAGTGAACCCCTCCTTGTGTGTAAGTATCTTGATCCAAACGGCGTTCTACATAACGCAAGATGCGTGTCACTGTGAAGGTGAGGACAAAGTAGATTGCTGCGATAACAAAGAATGTTTGGAAGTATTGATAAGTTTGGCTTGCAACAGTGTTACCTGCGAAGTAAAGTTCCACAACAGAGATAACGTTCAAAACAGAGGTATCCTTGATATTGATAACGAACTCATTACCAGTAGCTGGCAAGATGTTACGGATAACCTGTGGAAGAACAATCTTACGCATGGTTTGACCGTGGGTAAATCCAAGAGCAGTTGCAGCTTCAAATTGTCCTTTATCTACAGAGAAGATACCACCACGTACGATTTCACTCATGTAGGCTCCGGTGTTGATAGAAACGATGAAGACAGCTGCTAGGGTACGGTCAATGTTGATACCAAAGGCCTGGGCAGTACCGTAGTAGATAACCATAGATTGTACAATCATTGGCGTACCACGGAAAACTTCGATATAGACATTAAGAACCCAACCGAAGAGTTTTTGGAGCAAGGCTACAAATTTATTAGCAGCCTTAGGAGCTGTGCGGTAAACACCAATCATAAGACCGATGAAAGTACCCACAACTGTACCGATAATCGAGATAAGAAGGGTGATTCCTGTACCACGTAAGAATTGTGGCCAGTTCTTAGCGATGATAGTGCTCATCTGACTAAAGAAGTTTCCTTTTTTAGTCTCATCAGTCTTATCTGCAGGTTGGATGTTAATGATGTGATCCATCAGTTTAACACGTTCCTCTTGACTGATTCCAGCAAGGACCTTATTGACTTGTTCCATTTGCTGGCTGTCTCCTTTGCGAAGACCGACGGCCAAGGAGACGTCATCGTCTGAAACCTGGAAACCACCATCTTTAAGCGTAATCATCTTATATTTTGAGCTAGCTTCTTCGGCAGTTTTTGCTTCAGGACGCTCTGAAACATAACCATCGATGATACCAGATGCAAGGGCTTGGCGCATAGCACCGAAGTCTCCCATAGCTGTTTGTTTGCTGACGTCTGGGATTTGGTCAATCAAGTTATAGAGATAAACCCCTTGTTGAGCTGTGATTTTAGCATCCTTGAAGTCTTTGAGAGTCTTAGCGTTGGCATAATCACCATCTGAGCTGACAACCATGACAGGTTCGCTTCGGTAGTAGCTATCTGAAAAGTCAATTTCTTGACGACGTTCAGCTGTTGGGCTCATACCTGCGATAATCATATTGATCTTGCCGGAAGTGAGGGCAGGAATCAAACCTGTCCAAGCTGTTTTAACCACCAAGGGTTTCTTACCTTGGGCTTCAGCGATTTTTTTAGCGATTTGCACGTCGTAACCGTTGGCATACTGTTTAGTACCTTCGATTGGAACAGCTCCGTTTGAGTCATCGTCCTGCGTCCAGTTGAAAGGTGCATAGGCAGCCTCCATACCGACACGGAGATACTCGTCTGCTTGAGCGCTTGACACCCCACCAAAAACGAGGAGGAGCGCTGCAAAGCAGGCTACAATAATTTTTTTCATTGAAACAATGTCTCCTATAAAAATGTCATTCCTTACTATTTTACAGGAAATTGAGACTGATGACAATAAGTTGATGCTAGAAAAAAACTGTATATCAGTATTGTCTTCAAATACAAGTTGTAATTTGATATAATGGGAAGGACAATTTGGAGCCCTGATCATTTTTGGTGTGATGGGGCTAGCATTTAAAAACGGAGATAATTATGCAAACGGCACAGTATATTATTGAATTACTAAAGGCAGTCTTTCTTGGGATTGTCGAAGGGATCACTGAGTGGTTACCCATTTCATCAACAGGTCATTTGATCTTGGTTAATGAATTCTTGAACTTAAGACAAAGTAAAGATTTCATTGATATGTTTAATATCGTTATCCAACTTGGTGCTATTCTAGCAGTTATGGTCATTTACTTTAAACGTTTGAATCCCTTCCAACCTGGTAAAACAGCACGTGAAGTGCAGTTGACTTGGCAACTTTGGCTTAAGGTGGTCATTGCCTGTATTCCTTCAGCCTTCTTTGGTCTTCTTTTAGATGATTGGATGGAGGCCCACCTCAGTAATTTCTTTGTAGTAGCTATCATGTTGGTGGTCTACGGGATTGCCTTTATTTGGATTGAGGACCGCAATCGACGTGTAGAGCCTAAGGTAACGGATTTGGCACGTATGTCTTACAAGACAGCTTTCTATATTGGTCTTTTCCAAGTCTTGAGTATCATTCCAGGGACTAGTCGTTCAGGTGCTACTATTCTTGGGGGAATCATCGTTGGTACTAGTCGTAGCGTAGCAGCTGACTTTACATTCTTCCTCGGTATTCCAACCATGTTTGGTTATAGTGGGCTTAAGGCAGTTAAGTATTTTATTGATGGGAACACCTTGACTGGTGGCCAAGCGGCCATTCTATTGGTAGCTAGTGTGACCGCCTTTCTTGTCAGCCTATTTGTGATTCGCTTCTTGATGAACTATATTAAGAAACACGATTTCACTGTTTTTGGAAAATACCGTATCGTACTCGGTATCATTGTGCTTTTCTATGGAGCTGTCAAACTTATTTTTGGATAAATCATTGAAGAGTCTGGGACAAAAGTCCTAGCCTCTCAATCGTCTTTGGATTGTAGAGCCCTACTCAACTGTGCGGAGGTGAGACGACGAAATCGAATTCTAACGAATTACCGATTTCTGTCCCACTCTCTATCCCAGCCCCTTCACTGCATCAGCTTCTTAATGACTATATTGTAGCCAGAAATAATACTGGCTTGATGCACAGCCCAGTCTGGTTTTTTCGATTTCTTCTTTGGAAATCTTCTGCGCCATTGGTGTCTTTTGTTTATGGTTGAAGAGATTTATTTTCATAGTGGGCCTCCTTTTATTTGGATATTGATTTTTGATTTGTTTTTCCTTACACCTATATGATATAAAATTCCCCGTCCCGCTACCATCGAATAACCTTTCATTTTCCCTAATTGTCAAGTCAAGTGCAACAAAGTTGTTCCTCTTGGTTTCTTCTGCATAAATGATTTGTCCTGATGTTGGCTGTAAAAGTCCAATCAACATCTGAATGGTTGTCGACTTGCCCGCTCCATTAGGGCTTAGAATAGCTGTAAAACTTCCTCTCTCAATCTGAATATCGAGGCTATTGACTGCCATCTTATCGCCATAAACTTTGGTTAGATTTTTCGTTTCTACTAACATGATATTTTCTCCTGTCCTTAACTTCTGAAACTATGATAGCAAGTCTTTATTGAAAAATCTCGGCTTTTTGGACAAGCGGTAAAATGAGAGAGATGAGTGGTAAAATTCCAGACACCAAAAAATCCCTGACCTAGAGGTCGGGGATTTGCTCTTAGCGGGCGACAATCTTGCGGTAACTGCGGGAAGTTAGTAAGAATACTAAAATATAGGTCAGGAGGAAGACGCCGCAAGTCGCAAGTGTTGTCTGGATTAAGAGAGGAAGATTGGTCACACCCAATAGGGCAACAATCAAGCGCAGCATATGAAAGACCGCTGCTACATGTAGAAAAGCAAAGATGAGAGGTAGGAAGAAGACAGTCAAGATTTGCTTGCGAATGGTACTTCTAGTCTGCTTTTCATCTAGACCAACCTTTTGCAAAATGATAAAGCCATCGCGGTCTTCATATCCTTCAGAGATTTGCTTGTAGTAAATCACAAGAACAGCTCCTAGAAGGAAGATAACGGAAAGGAAGAGACCGATGAAAAGCAAGGTTCCAGTAAGTTCCTGATAGCTCTTTTCTGCGCTATGACGGTCACTGGCCATTGCGTAGCTACCATCTTGGGCCTGGTCCTGATCCAAAGAGTCTCTCAACTCCAGCTGGACTTGCTCGACAAACTTTTTACTGTCCTTAGTCTCTGAAGCAACTCCAATGTAATAGTGATGAGCTGCATCAAGACCAACCGCTTTACTATCATTGACCACCATATAGAGCCCCTGCTCCATGGCTACATCGTTTGGATTAGGGATTTTCCCATGCGTGAAATTCGACGGTAAAATCTGCTTAATTTTCCAGTCCTTGCCATTCACTCGGAGAGGCTGGTCCTTATTTAAGGAAACATTTTTTCCATAGACAAGAGTTTCATCGTCTGCCAAGTCTAGCTTTTTCCCTGTCATTTTTTCATAATCTTGACGATTGATGACCGTAATCGTGCCAGCAGACTTCTTGGTCAAGATACTTGGATTCGAATCCAGCTCGCCTTGCATTGGAACAGTGATATCATTTCCGGCCAGTTTCATGATGAAGGATGATTGGTAAAGATAGGCAGTATAGTTAGGCTTCTTCAGACCTGTTTCCTGAGCGACTTGCTGGACCTTGTCCAACAGAGCCTCCTTCTGATCAGTTGATTTCGGCAAGACAATGCTGACATTGTAATCCTTTGGATGCAAGGTAGTAATATAATCCTGACCTCCAACATAGATATTGATTGTACCAACTAAAGTCACCAGCAGCATGGTGGACAAGATGGAAATAGTTGCCAAGCCTGCTGCATTTTTGCGCATCCGCGAGATAAGATTGGAAACAGAAATGAAATTCTGCGTTTTATAGTAGTAGCCTTTGCGCTTTTTGAGAAATTGCAATAGTGTAATCGAACCTGCATTAAAAAGCAGATAAGTTGCTAGGATAACCATAATCACAGCTATAAAGAAATTGCCGATAGCAGCGACAGGTTTGGTAACGGTCAAAGCCATATAATAAGCTACACCCATGAGCAGGAGCCCCAGCAAGGTTTGCAGCAAAAGGAAGCGTCCCTTCTTCTCGCCGGCTTTCTTTTCTTTCATTAGATTAAGAGAGCTATAGCGTAGAAGACGCGTAGAGTTAAGCAACAAAATCACCGCAAAAGCAATACCCAGACTAATTAGAGTCATCCAGACGTTCTGCCATTGGAAGGTCGAGGCAAGAACTGCCGGCATTCCCATCAATTTCAAAAGGACTGCGTAGAGCATCTTATCTAAAGCTAGGCCAGACAAGATACCCAGACCAACTGTAGCTAGATAAAAGACACAGAGCTCAAAGAAGGTCATGACTAGCAGATGCTTTTTCTCCATGCCCAGCAGACTATAGACTCCCAACTCTCGAGAGCGGTTTTTCATGACGAAGCTATTGGCATAGGTGATGAGGATAAGTACGGCAATCTGAATGACATGGATACCAAACTGCAAGGTCATGCGAGCTGCTGTACCACCATAAGAGGTCTCCATGTTGGGGCTATGAGCCAGTGAGACAAAACTATACAAAATCGCTGTTGCCAGTACCGTCGCCAAAGCAAATGGATAATACAAACTGCGATTTTTAACCAGATTGGACAAAGCTAGTTTACTCGTTAGTTTGAACATAGTCGCCCACCTCACTTGCCATGACCGTCAATGTATCAGAAATCTCTTGGAACATCTGCCGCTCGGTCTTGTTGCCGCGGAAAATTTGATTGTAAAGAATCCCGTCCTTGATAAAGAGCACCCGCTTGGCCCGACTGGCAGCTGAAGTCGAGTGGGTCACCATGAGAATGGTCTGGCCCTGGTCATTGATGTCGTCAAAGACATCCAAGAGAGCAGCTGAAGATTTGGAATCCAAAGCTCCTGTAGGCTCATCCGCCAGCAAAATCTCAGGCTCTGTGATAATGGCGCGTGCTACTGCCACCCGTTGCTTCTGACCACCGGAAATCTCATAAGGAAACTTCTCTTGTAGCTTGTTAATCCCCAGCTCATTGCAGGTCGTGACTAGCTTTTGCATCATCTCAGTAATGGGACGACGAGAGAGAACCAGCGGCAGGAGAATATTATCCTTGACCGACAGGGTGTCTAGCAAGTTGAAGTCCTGAAAGACAAAGCCTAATTTCTCCCGTCGGAAGCTAGAAGCCTGACTATTTTTGATGGTTGCCGTATCAGTTCCGTTGAGAAAGACGCGTCCTTCAGTCGGCTTGTCCAGTATGGTCAGGATGTTGAGCAGGGTGGACTTCCCGGAGCCTGATTCTCCCATGATGGCCACATACTCGCCTTTTTCTACCGTAAAGTGAATGTCCTTCAGTGCCTCTACTTGGCTGCCCTGAAAGCGGGTTTTATAAATTTTTTTTACGTGTTGTACGTCTAATAATGTCATACTTGAACCTCTTTTTATTTATGTGTAAAATGGTTATTTAGCTTATCTTTCAATACTTTATTAGCTAGCTCTGCTCTAAGTTTACCTGAGCTGCTACCCCCTACTGAAAGCAAACTAAAAATGATACAATTATCACACCGAAAAGCCCGATAAGTTTTCATAGGCTAATCTTTCATTTGGGACGCTAATCTTACATTTTTGTCACTTAGCGTTCTTCCAGTTAAAATCTGATGTTCACTTAGAGGGAGCTGGCTGTATGATTTGGCTTGCTTTGCAAGTGGGCCTCTCTAAACTTTCAGTTCCATTTGGGCAAAAGGTGGCGGGACGGAGCCTGGAACAAAAGTCCTAGCCTCTCAATCGTCTTTGGATTGTCGAGCAAGACGCAGTGGTTGAGTGGGCTCTACTACGCTGATTTCATCAGCTTTTACAGCCCTACTCAACTGTGCGGAGGTGGGACGACGAAATCGAATTCTAACGAATTACCGATTTCTGTTCCACTCTCATCCCACCACCTTTACTGCATCAGCCTCTTAATGACTATATTGTAGCCAGAAATAATACTGGACTGATGCACAGCCCAGTCTGTTTTTTTCGATTTCTTCTTTGGAAATCTTCTGCGCCATTGGTGTCTTTTGTTTATGGTTGAAGAGATTTGTTTTCATAGTGGGGCCTCCTTTTATTTGGATATTATTTTTGATTTGTTTTTCCTTACACCTATATGATACAAAATTCCCCGTCTCGCTACCATCGAATAACTTTTCATTTTAAGCTTTAAACTTACATTTTTGTCATCTTAAAAGGATGAGTCATTATCACCCATCCTTTCCGAGAGATTTATCATACAAATAATCCGTACTTAGAGTTTAGCCAAGTATTCCTGCACAAGTTTGATGTCCGCTTCCTTGTCACCTCGGTCAATATCGCAGATGTGCGGTACCCATATTTGTCGATAATCAAAGCTGTCGCCCCGCAAAAGGTCCGACATGCTTAACCGAATCCCCATTATTGACAAAACCTTTAATCAGGTTTGAGTGTTTCTTGATGAAGCGTTTGCTTGACCAAGGAATTTTCCCAGCCCATGCATTTCGAGTAATGAGAATACAGGGTTCTTCCAACTTTTCCTTGATGCTTTGTGTCGGGTAGCCCAACGATTCTGCAAACCGTTTGCCAACTCCTGTATTAGAATCATAGACAACAATCATATCTTTCTCCTACTTTCTCAAAAACAACATCATAATCCAAGTTGAAAGCCCTAAGATTACTACATCCGCAATAAGTTTCATCATAAACTCAAAATCATTTGGCATACTATGAATATAGACAATAGATAATAAGCTTACTAAAGCCAAGCCACCTACTTTATAAGCAAGCGGAAAATCTGGAATCAAAGCCATCCCAAGAAGGGCAACAATCAACCCACCCAATAAAAAGCTCTGAAAGTCCAAACTAAAACTAAAACCAACCGTCACTCCACCATAGGAAACAATCAAAATACCTATTACTATCATACAGATACCCAAAATAGTCATCCCACTCATCGTATATCCTCCTTGTTTGCTCATTATTTTCCTCACTTCCTATTCTGAATGCATGATTCATTTAAAAAAAGAATTACTTTTTTCTTGTTTAATCGGATTCATCTCCCTTCTATTTTTAAAGTGTCTGACATATCAATCACCTTTTTTTAATATGAATGAATATTTAAAATAGTTCATTCATACAAATCTTCAAGAAAAGGAACTTTTATTATTTTGAAAAAATTCCCTTTAAAAAATATTTCACCAAGGTCTCGATACTCTCAAAATAGCCTGGAAAATCCTGCTCTGTAACATGCATGTCAATGTAGTATATCAAATCGTAAGCCTTCATGATTTGGGCGACTTCCTCCTGTGAAAAGCCCTTCTCCTGCAAGCGCTGGCTGAAAGTCTGAATCAGAAACTGATGAAAAGCATTGGCCGCGCGACCAGCATCCTGATTATAGTAGTCGTGCAAGATCTGAGAAATCCCCGGTTTGCTCCACTCAGCCAAAATTTTATTAGGCGAAATCAACTCAAAAGTGACTGCAAAAAGCTGTTCAACGACTGCCTCAGGTTCACCTTGCCAATCTACACGCTGCATGGTTTCCTCACGTATGCGGTTATTCTCCGCTACATAAACCTCTAAAAAAATAGCTTCCTTGGACTCATAATACTTATAAAAGGAGCCAACGGCCATGACGACACGCTTGGTAATATCTGAAATATTCGTCTTTTTATAGCCCTTCTCAGCAAACACCTGCCTAGCC
>OIER01000353.1_pt1 | contig 37354 bp, 42 predicted proteins | sample 1581801 | NCBI WGS metagenome assembly OIER01 (sample SAMN03281006, study PRJEB24777) | human gut metagenome | isolation source: fecal sample PR165 from 1 month old male Malay infant, vaginally delivered... | reverse complement strand
ATATCCATTGTGCCGGGGTCGTTAGGATCACGCATTGGGCAACGTCTCCATGACGCCACCGGCAGGCCCGGCGGCGTCGGTTTGAGTGGGTTAGATGGTGGCCCGGAACGCCATATCGGCGGTCGGGGTGCGGGCATAAATGGATGAATTGCTGCGATACAGAACGCGCTCACGCTCGACGGTATGCAACTGAAACACTTCGGCCCGCTCGATCACGCGGCCTGCGTCATCGAGGCGGTCGGCGTAATGGCCAGCGCGGTCGCGGCTGACCAGTTCCATGCGCGGCTGTGCGGCGGCCGGTGTCCAGTCGTTGGCCACGGCGGGCCAGCGACTGGAGAAGCTGCCAAGGCTCGGCGACGTTGCATACCAGAGCGGCATATAGTCGGTGATGGCGTCCAGCTCGTCATCGAGCACGAAATACTGCACCTGATGGTTGACGATGCGATCAGCGCCGACGGCCCAGCGGGTCAGCGTCGTGAACTCGCGCACGCGCTCGGTCGTCTCGACCAGAAAGCCGTTCATGGCCTTTTGGCCAACTTTGCGGCAGGCCACCAGATAGTGCTTGTTCGGGTACGGTCGCCGGGCGACCAGCTCGATACCGTTGCGCAGCTTCAGCCCGAGCGCGGGACAATGAAAGTCGATCAGGGCGCATTCCGGCTCGTTGACACGGCAGGCGAACAGGCGGGGTACAAGATGTAACAACATAGCGGCGTCTCCTTGCTCACTCGGCCTGCTCACTGCTGGCCAGCTCGTCCAACAGCGAAAGGATGTGATTGCGTTCGGCCGGTACTTCCCGGCCGGTTTTTGGATCGAACACAACGTGGTCGTCCTCGACGTAACGCAGCCGGTAGTAGATGCCTTCCTTGATGCGGTCGGCGGCTTCGGCGGCCTTGAATCGGGCGTTTTCCTCGTCTTCGCGGCGACTGCGCCCAAAGATGAACCACAAGGCCGCGCCGACGATGGCCAGCAACGGCACGAACTGGCCCAAGACGCTAACCATTTGGTCAAGACCTTCCTGAGCGCGGCCGAGGCTGCCGGTCGCCGCTGGCTGACCGTCTGCCATGAACTGCACGAAACTCGATCCGAAACCGAACATTGCGGCGACGACCAGCAAGAGGATGAGCGGCGCGAACACATACAGCCAGTTAAACGACGCCTTTGGCGGGGCCTCGAACTCTTTGGCCCGCTGCGACTGCTCGCGCTTGGTGCCGCTCATGCCGCCAACGAACAGACCAAGGCCGCCAGTGCCGAATCCAAGGCCTCCGCCGGTTCCGCTCCACTTCCCTTCGGTGGTTTCTTTGGCCACGATGGCCGCCAGTGCTACGCCTTCTTTTGCATTACGCATGTTCCTTTCCTCTTTTGATGAATTAGTTAGCAGCCCGCACCGCCGCGCTGGCAGCGCGGAGTCGTTGGGCGTATTGGCTCGATGCTGCGGCGTCATGGCCGCGACTGGTGGCCAACTGCACGGCCGAGGCCTCGCACACGTCTAGTTCGTGCTGCGAAGGGCCAGACGGTACGGGCAGACGGTCTACCCATTTGGTGCTGATGCGAGCGCAGTTCGCCCAAGCGGTGGCCACGGTCTTTTTCATGCCCTCCGGGGCATGTTCGGCCACCTGCTGAATGAACCCGTTGTAGTTCTCGGCCGCGTGCAGGTCAGCGACAGCGGCTTGCCGGAAATCCGTGGTTGCCTCGCTGCGCCGCATGACGCCGAACGCCAGCGCGGCGAATGCAAGACCTGCCCCAACAACAACGATTAGTGACGTGCGCCTGCTCATGTCCCTTTCCTCTGTGGTGTGAAAAGCCAGCCGCCGGGCTGGCCTTTCTGACGGATTACGCTTCTTCCTCGGCGATCTTGTCGGCCAGCTCGGTCGCGCCCTTCAACGCCGGTTCGAGGTTCACGGTGTTGTCGGCGATCACGTCCCAACCGTCGTTGCCGTAGACGAACAGCACCCAGCCGGTTTCCGGCTTCTCGCCGCCGTCGCGCTCGACGTGAAACTGATCCTCGTCCGTGCTGAACATGGCCTTTTCGATGGCGGCCGGATCGACGCTCTTGGTCAGTACGGTTTCCTCGCCGTCAAAGACGGAAATCTTGTAGCCCTCGGCGAGTAGTCCCTTGATGGCCTCGCGTGCAATGCGGCGCTCAATGCGCTGGCGTTTCTCTACGTTCATGGTGTTGCCCTCCGTTGTGTCCGTCTATTGTCCGTTATTCTACTCTGTCCGTCAAACGTCTGCAAGCGAATGATGCCGGACAATTTCACGTTGTCCGGTAAACGGTCGTTTGTCGGACTTGCTTTATGATAGCCTAATGACTATCATTTGGATTGCACAATCCAAACAATGAGGAAAGGGGAATGAGTGACTGGCTGATACCGGCGCTTTGCCTGATGGGCAGCGTGGTCGGGTTTGTTTTCTTGGTGTCAATGATTAGGCGGGATGGCACGGCGGGGCGCGGCTTATATATCTTCATGGGCGTGGCGCTAGGCCTCGTCGCCCTTGTGTATTTCGTTGCGGACTCTCGGCAAAAGGACGCTCCTGCGGCCGAAGGGCAGCAAGTCGCGCCCGGCACGCAGTCGCCAGAACTGATAGGCAAGGTCGTCCGCGTTCTCGATGGCGACACGTTCGATCTGCTAGTAGATCAACGGCCAGTCCGCATCCGCGTGACCGGCATTGATGCCCCGGAAAAAGATCAACCATTTGGCCAGCGGTCGCGGCAGTCGTTGGCGGGCATGGTTGATGGAAACCCTGTAGCGGTGCGCATAAAGGGCACAGACCGCTACGGCCGCAGGCTCGGCGCGGTCTACGCCAAGATATGCGCCCCTTCTGCCCCTTGCCGCGCCGTTTATGTCAACGCTGAACAGGTCAAGACGGGTATGGCTTGGGCTTACCGTTTCCACGGCCAAGCCGTCGATCCGGCAATGCTGAAACTCGAAACGCAGGCCCGTAGCGGTCGCGTCGGCCTGTGGTCAGCGCCGAACGCAGTGGAGCCGTGGAAGTGGCGGCACCAAATGGTGAGCGCGGGCAAATGAGCGGTATTTCAATCAACACCCGGCAGCTCGCCGACCTGCTGAACATCAGCGAAGGCGAGCTAGTTCATGCGATGCGGTCAAGCGGGAAGCTGCACGGCGTGCCGTTCCCCGAAGTGCTCGGCAACCATAAGGCCAAGGTGCGCAAGTTCAATTTCGCGGCCGCTCTGCGGTTCGTGGATCAGGTCAACAAAGCCCGCTCGGAAGGGGGAAACAGTGAAAGCTCTTAAATCCACGGCCAGCCCGACGATTCAGGCCTATGGCGAACTACAGGCAGCGTTTGAGCACTACAACGCCGCTCTGTTCGATGGCCAACTCCCGCACTGTCTCATCACGATGCAGCGCGAAAAGCGCACCTATGGCTATTTCTCGTCGCGCCGGTTCGCCAACCGGCACGAAAAGACCATGACCGACGAAATCGCCATGAATCCATCCTATTTTGGTGTCGTGCCGCTGCTCGAAATATTGCAAACTCTGGTTCACGAAATGGCGCACGCTTGGCAGTTCCATTTCGGCGAGCCGGGCCGACGCGGCTACCACAACAAAGAGTGGGCCGACAAAATGGAATCCATCGGCCTGATGCCTTCCGATACCGGCAAGCCCGGCGGGAAGAAAACGGGCGAGAAGATGGCCGACTATGCGATTGACGGCGGCCCCTTCATGCAAGCCACTGAGGCGCTGCTAAAGACCGATTTCCGCATTACATGGTTCGACAGGCACCCGCCTGCAGGAACCGAAATCGCGGCGATCTTCGGTGACGCCGACGACGGCGACGACAACGACGGCCTGATCCAGCCCGCCCCGGCCGGGAACAAATCGAACCGGGATAAGTACCGCTGCCCCTGCTGCGGTGCGCAGGCGTGGGGAAAGCCGGGCCTCAAGCTGCTGTGCGGCAATGACGATTGCAACGCTGCGCCGTTCGAGTTGGCCATCAACTGACAAATGGTGAGGTTTGAAGCAATGGAATACAAACTCTATCAGTACCGTCTTTCTGGTAAATACCGGTATGACATCACTATGAACAGCGTTTACTTTTTAACGGCTACGTCGATGGAAAATGCAGAGAGACAACTACGGGAAGTGATCCACGACAGGAATATCATTTATGACCTCCGAGAGTGTAGCTTTGATGAGCTTCCTGCAATTTTCGCTAAACTCCCCCGATAAAAAGTGACCATGAGCAGCCAGCAAAAAAGCCCCGTATGGGGCTTTTTTGCTGTCTGGTCAGTCGATACCTATGCCGCCACCTCGGGACGGCCTTCTGTGGCCTTGTGCGGCCCGCTGAGGCGCGTTGTTCGCCTGCCCCTGCCCTACCCCTTCCTTTTTGGTGCTGACCGGCTTCTGTGGACTGGCCGGGGCCTTTTCGACCTGTCGGAAAGCCTCGGACACGCGCAAGATGCTGCCGTCCGTCCCGGCGAGCTGCGCGAGCTGCTTGGCGGCGGCCTCGCCTGCGATCAGGACGGGAAACGCGGCGACGTTGTTGGCCAGCAGCCAAAACGTGCGCGTCACGCCATCGCCGAAGCTGACCGATTGGGTGCCGTCCCGACCGTGTTCCAGCGAGACGCTGGCCAGCGGAACGGGCGACTGTGGCCCCTCGGCAAAGCAGGCGGCCGCGTGACGGTATTTGCTATCGGCGGGCATGTCCCGGCGCAACAAACAGCCGTCCGGCCGCTCCCTTGAATTTAGGCCACCGGCCAGCCATAGCCGATTGAACGCCACGGCGTTCACCGGCACCACGAACCTATCGTGATCGGCGTGCTCGCCCTTTTCCAGAGCCATGAAAACATCGGGCTTGCCGGGCACCGGCAGGCACCAAAGGAGGCGGCCGGGGCTGCTGTCGTCGGGCTTGGCCAGATGGGCCGGGGCCTTCTTCTGGTCAAGCTCGCGCAGCTCGGCACGCCATGCGCGGTTGAGGCGCAGTTTCTCGAACATCGGTCGATCCTCCATAGAAAAAGGGCCAGCCTTGCGGCGTGGCCCCTGCTGTTTGCGTTGCCGGGCCTTAGTCTTCGAGCGGGGCCGGTCTGTGGTAACGCTCGCGCACCAGTCTAGCCCGCACCTCGTCAAGCATCCGTTCCATCTTCTCGGTCGCGCTGGCCAAGCCCTTGGTGTACATCGAGCGCGGCGGAAAGCTATCGCCGTCGAGGGTCAGTAGAACGGAACGCAGCTCAAGCATGGTCAGCGGCTCGATGGTATCGGGCAGCGCGGCCAGCTCGGCATCGGTGTACTCGCTGAACAGCGTCATGCTTCAACCTCCTGCGCAGGTTTCGCGTCATCGCCGAACACCGGCTTGCCATCCGGCCCGGTGTTGTACTTCGCATCGCATTTCGGGAAGCCGGTGCAGCTATAGAAGTCATACGGGCGGGGCTTCATGCCCCGCTTGACCGGCTTGCTCGTACCGACGCGGTGGGCCAGCTCCTTACCGCATTTCGGGCACGCAATACCGGTCGGCGGCGGTGGGGCCTTACGCTCGCCGGGCTTGCCTTTGGCATCCGGCAAGGTGGTCTTGCATTCCCGGTCTGAGCAGGCCCAAAAGAACCCGTGTTGGCCCTTGATCCGGCGCAGCGGCTTGCTGCAAGTCGGGCACGGGTGCGCCACGGGCAGGTCGGCCGAGTCCAGCTTGCCCAGCTCGTCATCGAGCGCAGCCCAAGCCGCCGAAACGACGCTGAGGTAGTCGGTCTTGCCTTCCGCGATCTGGTCGAGCTGTTCCTCAAGGCCTCGGGTGTAGTCGAGGTCGATAAAGCGGAAGCGATCCACCAAACCATCGCAGACGAGTTCGCCAACCGGCGTAGGCGACAGGTACTCTTTTTTGTCCGCAATGATGTATTCGCGGGCGGTGATGTTCTCCATGATCGCCGCGTAGGTGCTCGGTCGCCCGATCCCCAGCCGCTCCATTTCCATGACAAGGGTGGGCTGCTTGAAGCGAACCGGCGGCTTGGTCTTCTTGGTCAGCACGCGGCCGTCATCAGCTACCAGTGCGGCGTCTACCGCGAGGGCTGGAATCGGGTTGTTGCTTTCTTCGTCCGGTTCGTCGTTCTCGTCCTTCGCGTCTTCCGCGTAGACGGCCTGCCAGCCGGGCGACAACAGAGTGCGCCCGGTTGCCTTAAAGGAAACTGGCGTGCCTGCGGCATCGCCAGCGAGCCGAACGGTGCGGACGGCGTACATGGCATCGGCGAGCTGCGAGGCGACGGCACGTTGCCAGATGAGGCGATACAGGGCCTTTTCGTCGTCGTCTTCGCCGCAATCCAAGTCAGCAACGTGTGTCGGGCGGATGGCTTCGTGCCCTTCCTGCGCGTTGTCTTTGGCCTTCCATTTTCGCGGTTTGTCGGCCATCGGCAGACCAGCACCGGCAGCGTAAGCGGCAATGTCGGCAATACCTTCCTCGTCCATGTTCGGGGAGTCGGTGCGGTGATAGGTGATTGCCCCTTGCTCGTACAGCTTTTGCGCCAGTTCCATCGTGCGCTTGGGCTTGAATTTCAGTCGCTGACCGGCGGCAAGCTGCATGGTCGAGGTCGTGAACGGCGCGGCCGGTGCCTTGCCCTTCTCGCTGTCCTCGTAGTCGGTGACGACTACGTTTCGGACGGCTGCGGCCTGCTTGGCCAGCTCGGCATCGAGCAGGTACGTTTCACCATCCGCCAAGTGCGGTTTAGTGTCCCACTGCGCTTTCCAGCTCGTCGCGTCGTCGTTGTTAAAGACCAGCTCGGCCCCGTAGTGCTGGGTCGATTTGAAGGCGGCAATAGCCCGCTCGCGCTCCACCACAAGGCGGACGCCCGCAGACTGTACCCGGCCAGCGCCAAGACGTTGCCCGGTGGCATCCGACAGTGCAGGACTGACGCGATAGCCAATCATGCGGTCGAGCGCCCGGCGGGCCTCCTGCGCGTAGACGCGCTGCATGTCCAGCGGCCGGGGTGACGCGAAGGCCGCAAGAATTTTGTCTTTCGTGATAGCGGTGAACGTCACCCGCTCCGGGTTCTTGAGGCGCAGCATTTCCGCCAGATGCCACGCGATGGCCTCACCTTCCCGGTCGGGGTCGGTGGCCAAGATAACGCGGTCGGACTCGGCGGCTGCGGCCCTGAGTTTGGCCACGATGCTTTTGCCTCGGTCGGTAGGCTCGTAGGTCAGCGCATACGATGGCAGCTCGATGCCGATTTCTTTCTGCGGCAGGTCGCGGACGTGGCCGACGCTCGCCATGACTTTGTAGCCGTTGCCCAGCATTGGCCCGATCTTCTCTACCTTCTTGACGGATTCCACGATTACCAATGTCGTCATTGGTTGTACTCCTATTCAGTCTTGAGCGGCCGGACAGCGCCCGGCCGCCGTCTCTTGTCAAAGGCCTGCATCAATCCCACGGCTGCGCGAGCGCGGCGCGGGGGTCGGTTCAAGGCCTGCCATCTGTTTGAGCTTGGCCGGGGCGTCCTTCGGCAAGGTCACGTCCTTGCCGTTCTTCACGTCCTCGATGAGCGCCTGTTTGGCTTGCTCGGGTAGCTTTTTCCACGACACGCCAGCGTTGACGCCATCGAGCGGGCCGGTCTGGCCGTGGTTCAGCACTTCCTCGCGTTCCTCTTTGGCGCGGTCGTGCATCGCCTCGGTCTTCCGGTCGATCCCGGCTTTGACGGCAGCAGCCGAACGGGTTGCCCCTTTGGTGTTGCCGGTCACGCCATCGGCGGCCATGCTGCGCACCTCACTGAGCGCGGATTGCGCACCGGCCAATACTTCGGCCGCGTGCCCGCGCTCTGTTGCTACGGCCGCATCGTCGGCGCTCGTCGTCGGGTCGTTGCGGGCTTCCATGTCGCGGGTACGCGCAAGGGTGGTCAGCCGTTCGGCAGTTATGGCGGCATCACGCTTGGCTACCGCCATTTGCTCGGCGAGCATCCGGCGGGCAGCTTCGTCGCCCCGGCTCCCGGCGAGGTCGTTCCAGTCGGAACCCTTCTCGCCGTCGTTGAACTGCGGGGCCATGACGCCGCCGCCGTGCTTCTCGGCGGTTTCTGTGGCCTTCACCAGTCCGACGTTGACCTTGGGCTTGCCGTTGGCGTCCAGCTCCTTCGTCGCGTTGTGGTCATTGTCGGCGGCGATCAGCAACGGCCGCGACGGGTGACGCTCGCGCAGCTCGGTGGCCACCGCGTCGAGATTGCCGCTATCGAATGCCACGATGACCGGCTTACCGCCCAGCAGACGCGAAACCGTGTCGGCTGTGGCGTAGCCTTCGGCGAGCACCAAAGGGGAATCGCCGTCTTGGGCCAGCGCCTTGCGCGGATCGTCAGCACCGGCAACGGTGTAGAGGCCCGCTTTCCGGCCGCCCTTCATGAACGATTTGAAGTAGGGATTGACGCTTTGCAGCGTCCACAATTTCCCCTCGCCGTCTGTGCCAGGTATCAGCAGGTCGCCCGCCTTGAAAACCCGGTTGGCCGGGTCAGCCTCGCGCAGCGCCTTGGCTTCCTTGGCTGTCTTGGCGATCTTGATCCCGTGCGCGGCAGTCTCCGGCGAAACGCTGTCCGGCACGACGCGCAGGCCTACCGGGTTGGCGATGCCTTTGGCTTTGCAATAGGCATTGTCAGCGGTCGCGGCCGGGGCCTCGTTCCACAACGCTTGCGCGGCGGCGGCGGTCGCGCCGTGCTCGGACAGGCGGGCCGCATCGCGTGCCTTGCGCTGTTCGGCCGCCTCGGCGGCCTGCCGGGCACGGTCGGCGGCGCTGAGTTCCGGCGTCTTGCCTTCGGGCTTCCAATGTACGACTTCGCCGGTCTTGTAGTTCTGGATGAAACCGCCCGGCGTGCGCCCGGCTTCGTGGTAGGCGTATGCGCCACTGGTGGCACCGCCCCGGTCGCCCTCGACGGGCACCCGCTGCATCTTCCCGTCCGTGATGACCTCGCCCTTGAGCTGCAAGCCCGCATCCTTCAATGCGTCCTTGAACTGCTCGATGGCGGGCTTGGGTTCCGACGCGGTGACGACGTTGGACTTGTCCACGCTCCACCGGGCAAGGCCCGATGTGGTTACGTCCACGCCCTCGGGCGCGTACCATGATTTTGCTTCCTTATCCCACTTGGCTCCCAGCGCCTTCGCCTCGTTCTTTTCGGCGTAGGGCACGGCCAGATAGGTGCGCGATTGCATAGGCTTCTCCGGTTGCTCATGCAGAACTGTGCGGGTCGGTGCCCGGTCGGCATCGAGGCCGACGCGCTGCGCACGTTCTACGGCGGATTGCTCGGCGGCTTCGTCGGTCGCGCCAAATCCCCAAGCCCTGCGGCCGTCATCGAGCTGCACATAGACGGCGTTCTGGCCTGCATGATTGGCGGCGTTCTCCGGCACGACACGGCGGCTCTGCACGGTGTAGGCCTGCTGTTCCGGTACACCTTGCTGCGCGTCGGCCTGCCCGGCTGACAGCCCGGCGACTTCGCCAATGGTATTAAGACGCTTCGCCGTAGTGGCTTCCTCCGTGAAGTCATTAGCGAACCAATGCCAGTTACCGGCTGCGTCCTGAGTCTCGACAAACCAATGAGTCTGTTGCCCTTGTTCGACGGGTACATATTCCTCGTCGCCTGCCTCATAGCTGCCCCGTTGTGTGACTGGAACCGCTCGCGCCGTCCCGTTCCATTGCTCCGGCAGTTTTCCGGCGCGTATGCCTGCCAGCGGCTCCCCGAAGGCCTCGGCGGTTGCGTCTGCGGCGGCTTTCATCAATGACTGTTGGCTGTGGCTCCCCGGCTCTGGATGATTGGCGGCGAGCAGCAGCGTTTCGGCAAGTCGATGGTCGGCAGCGGATATACCGGGGCGCTGACGCGGAAGCGGGACGCCCCGTTCTTCCATGTTGGCCATAGCGACCAGCTTGGGCGACGGCGACCACTCCGGCGCGGAACCGTCTCTAACCCAAGAGGTGCGCCCTTCAACCGTTTCCGTTCTGTTATCGGTCACGGTTGTGTCTGGCCTGCTTCGGAATAGGGCCAGCGCCTCGACTGCGCTATTGGTTTCGCCGATCACGACCTGCTCGGGATTGGCCGCAAATGTGTCGCGGTGTTCTACAGTCCAGCGCGGGCCAAGATCGGCCTCAACTGCCTGCGATAGCTCCTGCTCACGCTCGAAATCCATCACGTAGCCGCTGATGCGTTCGGCGTCGGACGCGGCCCGGAAGATCTCTTTTGGATCTTCCTTCAAGGCTTTAACCCACGAACCGACATAGGCTGCGTGTTGGCCCGGATCGTGGCCGATATCGAGGCGTTCGCCCAACATGAGCGAGGCAATTTCCGCTCGCAATTCTTCGCGGGCGTAGCCCTCGGAACCGAACGGGTGCGCAAGGTCGCGGTCAAGCCGCGACGGGTGCCCCGTCCAGTGACCCAGCTCATGCAGCGCGGTGGCGTAGTAGTTGTCGGCGGTCGGGAACTGGTTGCGCTCGGGCAGTGTGATGCTGTCCGTGCTGGGACGGTAAAAAGCCCGGTCGCCGGGTTCGTGGCGAATGACCGCGCCCGAATTGGCCAAGATGGCCTCGGCGCGGGCGTGACGCTCCGGCTCCGGCCCGGTGGGTCGCGCTTCCAACGGCGGCAAGCCGTCGATCTGCGAGCCGTTGAACACCACGGCCATGAATGAGCGCGGCCGTTCGAGCTGCACGGTCACGGTCTTTTGCTTGCCGGTGTCCGGGTCAATGACCGGGCGGCCCTGCTCGTCGGTGGCCTTTCGTTCCTCGCTGAACTTCCAGTAGACGATATGGGTTCCCTTGGAACCCTTGCGCACCTGTGCGCCTTCGGCGGCGGCTTGGTTGTAGGTCATCCAGCGCGGATCACTGTGGCCCTGCATGTGCAGCCAAAGGCTGTTCATGCCACGGTATTCCTTGCCGGTGGTCGGGTTGTACGGCAAGCGCAGCTCGCCGGGCTGCCACGGCTTTTGCCACGGCGCGGTGCCCTGCTCCAACTGCTCTATGATCCGCGCCGCGACTTCCTCGGCGTATTCCTTTTTCATCGTTAGTTACCCCCCTTCCGCACGGCCTTGCCGTTCACGACGATGGCGGTTCCTTCCGGGTCTGCGGACAAGTCCGCGTTCGAGGCCCACGCCTCGGCTTCGGACATGGCCGTTTCTTTGAACGCGCCGTTGGCTTCCGCTTCGGCCGCCGTGTGCTCGACCTGCACGCCGGGCGTGCCGCTGTCTTCGGGCGACTTGCTCACGACGGGATCGACACGCGGGGCCAAGGCGGTTTTCGCTTCCGCGACCTGCTGGGTGCTGCTCGCTTCTTCTTTGGTGCTCATGGCTTCTTCCTTTCTCGGTTGACGTACAAACACGGCAGTCGGGGCCGTGTACGGATTGAGCGCGGGAACGCTCACGGCGACCTGTTGGCCGACGCCGTAGCGGGCCAAGTAGCCGTTCAAAAAACCCTTGTTGAAATCGCCCGTGTTGTAGGCGGACAGGGCCGCCCGGAGTGCGGCCTGTTCGTTCGGATATTTCGGCAGCGCGTTGCTGTAGAACGCGGTCAGAACTCGCGCACCGGCTGCGAGGTTCTTGCAAGTGTCGAACATGTCTTCGACGGTGTAGCCGAGCGATTTAAGGTTGGTACTGTTGACCTGCATGTAGCCCATATCGACGGAGTGCCCCGCGTCGATGGCCATGTAGGCAACGGTCACGGCGTCCTGCGCGGTCTTGATGGCGATAGGGCTTTTGAAGACGACCTTGCGGCGCTTCGGCTTGGTCTGGCCGTCTGCGGCCGTGACCATGATCGGGTTGCCCTTCTCGTCACGCTCGATCACCCACTTGACGTTCACATTGAGCGCCAAGGGGTTGCCGCCGCTCTCCACCTGAATGACCTTCTCTATCGTGGCCGGGGCCACGTTCGGCGCGCACGCCATCATCATGTCGAGGCCGATCATTGTTTGGTTACTCCCGTAGTGATGGCCGCCGGGTCGCCGATCACGGCGACCGGACGGGCAATGCCGCGCACGCTGGCCAGCACAACGGGGCCAAAGTAGCGGCTGTCGAAGCTGCCCGCGCTGTAGCTGGAAAACAGCCAGACCTCGCCGGGCTGCACGATGTAGCGCCCGGCAGGCCAGCCCGGCAGTGCGGGCATAGCGGCGGTGTTCGGCAGGGCCACGCCGTTGACGGTCACGGGATGGCCCGGCTCGAACTGGATGGCGTCACCCGCTACCGCCGACACCGGCTTGAGTAGCGGGGTTACGCCGGAATCCTCGCAGTCACCGGGCGCGAGGTAGCCCCGTTCGCCCATGAGGCGAACAATCGGCGAGGCGGGCGGGCACACCTCGACCAGCTCGCCACGCTTGATGCTGGCCGCTTCGGCGGTCTGCACAAGCCAAAGCCCATGCGGGGCCGAGTCCGTGAAGTTGAGGCGCAGGCCTGCGTGATAGCCGGTCGTGATCGCAACGCCGATCACTGCGGCCGCGCACAAGGCGGCGATTCCGAAGCGGCGACCTTTCATTGGACGACAAAGCCCCCGTTGCTGTTGTTGGACGGCCCGGCGGCGGCCGGGGTGGGCTTGGATTGCTGGGCCACGCGCACAACGTCAGTCGGTACGGGCTTGAGCTTCGACCGCTTGGAGAAAACCGGGTCAAAGAAGTAGAGGATTTGGCGGCCGCGGATTACCGGCTGGCCAGCGACGAACACAAGCATTTCGCCCGGCGCGGTGATCTTCTCCCCGCTGGCGTCCTTGGTCGGGCCGGGCAGGCGCATGATTTCGTCGGGCGTCATCAGCGGGCGCTGCACTTCCTGATAGCTGCGCGAAACATTGTCGAGGACGGCACCGAACCGCTTGCCCGAAGTCGTCACCTGCTCTTTGACGACGGTGGTGGTGCCCGTCATCTTCGACATCCATTCGGCTGTCTCGACCTTGTTGGGCGCGTAGGCGATGCGGACGTGGCAGTTGGAAATGATGCTTTCGTAGTTTGAATAAGCCTTGTAGAGCTGCTGCACGTCCTGCGTGATGAGGTAGGCTTTCATGCCGTAACCGGCGATGTAGGCCAAGGCTTCCTCGAACACTTCGATTTTGCCGAGCGTCGGGAACTCGTCCAGCATCAGCAGCAAGCGGTGCTTGTGCGCCGTCTTGGCCCGGCCGTCGTCAAACTCCATTTCGTCGGCCATCGTGAGCACGATCATGGTCAACAACAGGCGGGTAAGCGGCACAAGGCGCTTGGACGTCTTCGGCGTCGAAATGAGATAGAGCGACACCGGCCGGTCGTGATCCATCAGGTCGGCAATCTTGAAGTCGTTGCGCGAAGTGTTCTCGCCAACGATAGGGTCGCGGTACAGCGCAAGGGCGTTGTTCGCCGTCGAAATGATGCTGCCCAGCTCGCGGGCCGGGGTGTTGGCCATGCGGGTGCCGACGCCGGTAATGACAAGCTGCGCTTCCCGGTTCGCCGGGTTGCCGTCATTGATGGACACCTCGCGCATTTCATCGAACAGCCCAGCCAGTGCTTTCGGGTCGCCGTCCGGGTCGTCTACAAGGTCGTTGGCCGTGTCCGGCGCTGCGAAGTCGCCCACGCCGGTCAGCATGTGGCCAATGTCCTGCAAGCAGGGCGTGCGGCCTACCTGTTCGCCCTTGTAGAGCGCGTGCAGGATCAGCCCTACCAGCAGCTCGAACGCGGCACTACGGAAGTGGTCGGACTCGATGCCCTTGCCATCGGAGTCGATGACCATCAGCGCGATGTTTTGCGCGTCACTGACCTGAAAGCGGGTGCGGAACTGGATTTCGCCCAATGGGTTCCATGCGCAGCCGGTGCCCGGCTTCGCTGGGTCAAAGCGCAGGATCACGTTGTTGGCGTGCTTCTGACGCCAGCCCGAAGTCATGGCGTAGTTTTCGCCCTTACGGTCGAGCACGAACACCGAGTGGGGCCAGCTCAACAGGGTGGGAATGACAAGGCCCACACCCTTGCCCGAACGTGTCGGGGCAAGGGCGCAAACATGCTCCGGGCCGTCGTGCCGCAGGTAGTACGTGGTGCCGGTTTCGGGATCGTCATAGGCCCCGCAGTAGACGCCCTGCCCTTGCTTGCCCTCACGCGGCAGTAGGCCCGTTTCGCGTACCTCGTCCAGCGTAGCGAAGTGCGCCGTTCCGTGAACGTCTTCATGCTTGCGCGAGCTGCGCGTCTTGAAGCCGATCCAGAGAACATAGGTCAGCAGGCCGACCAGCACGCCGAGCGCGAAAATCACAAAGGCATAGTTGTAGGAATTGGGCGCTGAGTCGTAGAACTTGAACAGCCATCGCCACCAGTCGAAGGGCATATAAAGCTGCCCGAACAGTGACGGCCCAAGTGCCGGATGGTAGCCGACCCGGTACGCAATAAATTGCGTACATATGCTGTTCAACCCGATGATGAACAGCACTAAATAAACGCCGCCAATAAGCCGCAGCTTACCCGCCGACGAGTTTTTATCGCTCATAGTTCGACCTCGTTACTCCTGTCAGTGAATCGTCCACGTCCGTCCAACTGGACGACGCGACCTAGTTTCCATGTCGCCGCCTTGGCGACTACGCGGGGGGTGGATGGCTTGACCAACATTTCATCGCCGCGCTTCAACAACAGCACTTCGCTACCGTCTTCCATGCGCCTGCGACCTTGATATGTGGCCCTGCCTGCGTCGGTGGATTGCCAAAGTCGATGATAGTCTATAGACGATATTTTGTCTCTATTTTTGTTGCGTTCTTCAATCCATTTTTGCACCGCCGGGCCAGAATCCACGGGCTGCGCGGGCTTGCCGCCTGTCCGGTTTCCCGTCGTCTTGCCGGACAGGCCAGTTTCGGCCAGAAACGCCGCATCCATGTCGTTCGGCGCAGGGGTTGGCCGGTTCGGTTTCGGCTTGGCTGTCTGGCTTCCTTTTGGTGCTGTCTCCATGCGCCATTCGTTGCGCTCCACCGTCCGGCCGTCCGGTAGCGTCACGCTCTCGCTGCCCATGTGATTGACACGCACGCGGTCGCCCACGGCCGCACCGCTATTTGCCACCGCCCTTTCAAGATCGACGCCCCATAGGGTTCGGTCTTCGCCGTTCCCGTCGCGCAGCGTGACGAAGTAGCTCTTGCGGTTGCCCTTGACGTGCTCGAACGGCGCTTTGCCGAAGTCCACCAGTTCGGCGAAGTCGTCGCGGCTCGATGCCTTGATTTCGGCCTGAAAGGCCTTCTCCATTTCCTTGTGCTCGGCCGTCTCGCGGCGCATCTGCTCCATCGCCGGATCGGTGAACGTGACCTTGAGGCCGTGCATACCGGCGAGCTGGGCGACTTCAAGCCGGAACTCGTCTGTGCCTTCCACGATGAGGGCTTGGCCCTCGAACCGCTTGGATGCCAGTTCGAGCGCAACCAGTGCCGCGCCGGTCGTGGCTTTCTGCGCCTGAACGTGCGTCTTCCGGTCGATCACCATGCCGCCGTCGATGGTGCTGTACGCCATCGTCCCGTCTTTCCGGGCCTTGGGCTTGAGCTTGTCGAGAACAACAGCCTTGGCCTTGTCGGCCCGGTCGGCGGTCAGTAGCTCCCCGTTCCAGCGGCGTGTCCGTTCCTCGCGGTCGCGCAGCACGGCCAGCGCCTCGGCGTTGCCGCGCTCGGCCTGCTGCGTCAGCCAGTCCGCCCAAGTGGGCATCGTCGTCTGTTTGAACAGCGCCTGACGGCGAGCGTCTGCGCTCTGCCGGTTCTTTTGGCGCGAGGCGTCCGCCTGCTGTTTGATAGTGCCGTACATCAGGCGTTTGGTCGGCCCCTTGCCCGCGACCTTCAAAAGCATTCGCTCTGTCTGGCTCCACTGCTTCACCTGCGCATTGAAAGCCGCACTCTCGCGCTTGATCTGGTCGAGGCCCTGACGGCGGGCCAGAATGGCCGCCTGTCGCTCGCGCTGGTATTGGTTGAACAGGCCCGCTGTCGTCGGGTTATCCGGCCGCCGGGGTCGTGGCTCGTACCGCTTGCGGTTCGCCTTCGCCTCGGCCTGCCGTTCGGAAGGCTGGAACGGGCCAAGACGGTCGGTTAGGGCCTTCATGGAAAGATCGCGGCCGACGTTACTGGCCTTCGCCCAAATGCCTAAATCTGGCTCGCCGATGACAAGGCCCGCACCGCGCTGGCGAACCTCTAGGCCGTGCTCGGCCGCTGCGTCGTGCAGCTCCTGCCAGCTCGTCGCCTGTCGCATCGCCGGGGCTAGCTCGCGGGCCGCGTACCCGGTCAGCGTCTCGATGCCGCTGTGGGCCTCCGCGTCGGCGGCTTTGCCGCTTACCCGGCCGCGTCCGCTGCTTCCTGCTTGGCCAATAGCTGTTCTATCGCCATGTCCCGACCGTCGCAGGCCGTCAGCGCGTTCTTTTCCTCGTTGCTGTAGATCACCGCGTGTATCACCCGGCAATAGCACCGAAGTTCTTTCGGAAGCGCGAACCATACGGCAGCCGGACAGCGTTCGCAGACCGTTGAGGGTTTTGGCCTCTGGTTCATCGGCAAACGAGAGATCGTAGGACTCTCGTAAATATCGTCGAAATCTACTATCGCGCTGCTCTGGTCGCTGACCTCGATCAAGCTGGATTCGGTCGCTTCGTTCTCTGGTGTGCTCATGTTGTTTGTCCTCTAGTCCGTGGTTGGTTCGCTGTAGGTCGTACTTCAATTCGAGGCGTTCGCACGCCTCCATCAGCCTGCGCTTGTCGTAGTACGGTTCGATGTTTTGCAGCCCTGTCGGGTGAACCTTGTTGATAGCGACATGCACATGCAGGTGATCGGTGTCGATATGGACGGCCGACACTCGTTGGTGGTCGCCGAAGCCGATGGCTTCGCAAAGCTCGTCCTCAATGGCGTGCAGCACTTCAATGTCGGGCCGCTCACCGGGCGGGAAGGAATAGACAAGGTGATAGGTCTTTTCCGTCTTCGACCTGGTGTTGGCCCCCTGTGTGGCCAAGATCAGGATTGCAGCGTCGGCGGGGTCGTCCGTGCCGCAGTTGGTAACGCGGTAGCTGGCGACCTTCTCGCCCTTGGTGGTGTCGTTCGCGGTATCCAGAATGTAGTCGGCCGTGCGTTCCCAGCTCGTCGGGTCGATGCCGCCCTTAGCCGCAACCATGTACCTGACCAGCTTGGCCGGGTTCGATGACTGATGCGGCTTGCGCTCGATGCGGTGGGCAATCATCTGGCCACCCGGATCATGATCGAGCGGAGTTCTTCCTGTAGGGCGCGAAAGTCCTTCATCATGGCTTCCACGTCCACCGGGCGGGCACCCTGCCCGCGCTTCTCCGCAAGCCACAATTTCAGCAGCCCGGCCACCCGGCCAAGGTCGCCATTCACGCGCACAAGATCGGTCACGGCCGACAAGTCGGAGCGTGCCCGGATCGGCGCGTTAAGTCCGGCAACCTTCATATAAGCGGACAACGATAAACCGGCCTGAGCGGCCCGGTCGGCCAGCTCGGCCTTTTCGTCGTTGTTCACCCAAACCTTAATGTGTTGCCCTCTTGGGCGGCCCCCGTGTGGGCCTTTCTTTGGTGCCTCATCTGTCATTCCAAGTTCGTCCTCCCGGTCGATTTGTTGGTGTCGCGGCAGCGACTGTCAGCCTCGCAGAGCAAGATGCCGTCGAGCCGCAGGCGAGTAAGGGGCGGTGGTGGAGGCCCTAGCTGCGTAGCAGCGTAGGCCTACAACACACATCTTGCCTGCTACCTCTCTGCGATTGTAGGCGACTGTGCCCTGATGATCCACCCAAAACCCGGCCCAAGGGCCGAAAAACGCGATGAATCGCGTACAATCGCATAGTGTCGCGTAGAATCGCATAAAAAGGCTTGCGTAATCGCATAGAATCGCGTACAGTCGCATTAAATCGCTTAGATTCGCGTAGTATCGCGTTATAGGGTAGACTGAGGTGCCGCGATTGATTCGCGGGCTTCACTAGGAGGAAACAGGCATGGCAGACACGCCAAGCAAAAAGCCCCGCCGGGGCGCAGGACGTGTCGCGTTTCTGGCCCGCTTAGAGCAGTTCCGGGAACTGCTCGCAGCGGGTAACGAACAGCGCACGATCTACGACGACTTTGGCGGCGAGGCGGAATTGGGCATCAGCTACTCCCAATTCAATCGCTACGTCGTCCGGTACATAACAGGAGCAAAAGACGATGGGCACCAAAGAAAAGGCACCGGGCAAATCGCCCCGCCAAGCCCCTCCCCGGCCCCTACAGGAGCCGCAGGAGGCCAAGCAAGGGGTAGCAGCACCCCGGCCGAAAAACCCGGCCAAAAGCGCCCCGGATTCCAGCACAACCCAAACAGCGGCAACGACCGCGACGACCTCATCTGAAAGGAGCACCGCACCTATGAACGACGTAACCACTCCGGCCCTGAACACCCTCGCCCGTCAGGTTCATTTCACGCTGCAAGGCAAGGGCGGCGTCGGCAAATCCTTTATCTCGTCCCTGCTCGTCCAGTACCTCGGCGGCAAGGGCCTGCCGGTCACGGCCGTGGACACCGATCCGGTCAATGCCACCCTCGCCGGTTACAAGGCGTTTAACACCCAGCGCCTTGAGCTGATGGAAAACGGCTCGCTGATCGAACGTAATTTCGACCGCCTCATTGAGCAGGTAGTCGAGGAAGACACCAATTTCGTGATCGACAACGGCGCGGCGTCGTTCATCCCGCTGTCCTACTACATCGCCGAAAACGACGCCATCAACCTGATTGGCGAGAACGGCAAGCAGGTCATCATTCACACGGTCATCACCGGCGGCCAAGCCCTGCGCGACACCCTCGGCGGCTTCGCCTCTCTGGCCGAGCAGATGCCGGGCAATGCCGAGCTGGTCGTCTGGCTCAATGAGTTCTTCGGCGACATTGAGGCCGAAGGCAAAACCTTCGAGGAAATGAAGGTCTACCAGAACAACAAAGATCGCGTGCGCGGCATCGTGCGTATCGCTCGCCAGACCGGCAGCACGTTCGGCGAGGACGTGAAACTGATGCTCGATAGCAAGCTGACCTTCGATGAAATCAAGCAGTCGCCAGACTTCGGCCTCATGTCCAAGTCGCGTCTCTCGAAGGTCAAAACGGCGATCTTCGAGCAGTTGGCCACCATCATCTGAGGGGGTCGCCAATGATCGACTTTGACGAGATACGGAAACAGGTGGCGATCAAGCACAACGTGCTGATCGGCAAGGACGATCCGATACTGGTCACGGTCACGGTCAGCGATATGGTCTTGGGCCGCTACCTCGAACTGGTTTCCGACCAGTACGACGAAGCCAACAGGGCCTTGACCGTGAGCCTGCAACAGCAGGTCGAACAGTCCAAGGAAACGGCCGGGAAGGTAATCACCGACGCGGCCAACTACGTCAGCGAACAGGTGCGGCAGGCCGTGACTGCCGCCCTCGCCGATGCTGGCAACGACGTGCGGCGGCAGATAGCCAACGCGCAGGCCGCAAGCCGCGATGCGGTGGCCAGTGGCCGGGATGCGCAGGCGGCGAAGACCGGCGCATACCTGGCTGCGGCCTTGGCCGGGGTCGCCGCTCTGGTGGCCGTGGCGGCCTTGGTGGTCGTTCTTCTGAAATGAGGCCGCCGGGCTACGGCCCGGTGCCTCCCCACAATAGGCAACAGCTTATGAAAATGATGGTGTTTCTTCTGGTCGTCATGGTTGCGTACATGGCGTTTTTCCGTGATGACGGCCGGGACGCGGCGGCAGCGACCTATGCCGCGCAGCGGATCAACGAGCAGGACAAAATTCTGGTTGAGCTTCAATCGCTCAACGATCCCCACGTATCGGATTTCGTCCGCGATTGGCGCTACTACGCGCCAACGCCTTCGCCTGAGCAGCTTTCTGAGCTTCGGATAATTCAGCAGAACATCAGGAACGATAAAAGCGTTGCTGAAAAGTACACGCTGGAATGGCAAAACAAGAATGGCTTCTGCTCAAAAGTTGAAGGCATGTTTGGCAAGATCGAATGCACGCCCGGCCTCTGAGGGTCATCGCATTGAGGAAAGGAGCATGGGATTAGACATTGGACAATTAAGCCCGTGGGTGGTCGGTGCTTACTTAGTAGCCCTATTGGCGGTTCTGGCGTGGATCGCGGTCGGTGCATTCAAGGACGAGGAACTGCCGATGATGCCGGGGGTTTTGGCCATCATGCTGATGGGATTCGGCATGTTCGCCGTCTACGAACCCAAGCCCGACGAGTGGGAAACGTTCAAGGCCGCACACAACTGCAAGGTCGTGGCGAAGCGTGACGGTCATAGCAACAACGGAATCGGCGTCACCACTCGCGGCAGCGTGGGCTACATCATCGGCGATGATACGCCCGATCAGGTCGCCTACCAGTGCGACGACGGCGTGACCTACTGGAAAAATGCGAGGTAGCACAATGAACGAACAAAGAGCCATCGAGCTGCTGCAAGCGCAAGTCAGGGACTACGCCAGACAACGGGCCAAAGACGTGGCACGAGGCGCAGAAACGCCACGTCTGGCGGCCTTGCTTGTGCAGAAGTACGGCAAGGGTGTGGTGGATGCTCTGGCAGTGGTCTTTGATAGTGCCCGGTCGGCCGATCCGGTCATGGCCGTGGTGGACGAGGAAGTAAGCCGGATTGATCCGCTCTGGCAGGAACACAACCGGGAACGCTGGGCCGGTCGCCCGGCTGATGTGGTTGCCAACTAAACCACCGGCAGCACCCATACAGACAAGCCCGCCAATCGGCGGGCTTCTGTTTTGCACCAAAGGAAAGACAAGGGCGGGCGTATAGCCCGCAGGCTATCAGTGGGCGGCCGGGGTAGGGTGCAGCGGCTGGATGGCCAATCGCAGGCCCATAGCGCGAAGGATCGCGGTCAGACTGCGCACCTCCGGGTTGCCCGTCTGTGACAGCGTGCGGTAAAGCTGGTTAGGGTTCAGCTCGGCCGATTTGGCCACCTGCCGCACGCCTCCGAAGGCCTCGGCCATCTGGCGCAGGGCAATCAAGAGTTCGCCTTGCTCGCCATCCTCAAGAATGCTGTTCAGCAGCTCGACCGCGTAGGCGGGGTCGTTGCGGAACACTTCGGCCATAGCCGTGTCGTGTGCTCGATCTTTCATCGTTCAATCTCCTGTCCGTTGCTGCCAGTCACGCCAATAGGCGCAGGCCCGGTCAATGTCGGCGTTCTGCTTGCGCTTGTCGCCGCCGCAGAGCAGCAGCACGACGGTCAAGCCAGCCTTGGCGTAATAAACGCGGTAGCCCGGCCCTACGTCGATGCGCAGCTCCCACACGCCTTCACGCAGGGGCTTGTGATCGCCGAAGTTGCCAAGTTCCAAGCGCATGATGCGCCGGTCGATGGCGATTCGCGCTTTGGTATCGCGCACCTGATCGCGCCACTCGGCGAAGTGGTCGCGTCCGTTGGGGTCGAGGTAGTGCCGTATCTGCTGCATGTCTGATATTGTCGTTTATAAACGATAACCTGTCAAGAGGCAACCGTCACAATTTCGGATAATTTTCTATCCGCATGTTGACCGGGCGATTATCTGCTTTGGTGCATCTTCCGCCTGCGGTCGGGCGCAAGCCTATGCGGATACTCCCTTATCATGCATACCGATAACTATTAATCCGCACAAAGGATAGCAAAACATCCGTATGCAGATAGTTTTCTATCGTGATATGGCGTGATAGATTTTCATCGGTATACGGATAACTTAGCGTCTGCATGTGCAGATAGTGAGCTTATCGGCATATGATGCTGCTATGATAGCTGTATGCGGATAGATTTCTATCTGAAATGTGATGCTTGTTTTTTATCCGCCTGCGGATAGTATGCTATCATTACGGCGGATAGATGATTATCCGCACCATACGGTAAGGGGGCTACCATGCAGATACGTGAACAGGGCCGCAAAATTCAGTGCATCCGCACCGTGTACGACAAGGCCATTGGCCGGGGTCGGCAGACGGTCATTGCCACACTGGCCCGCTATACGACGGAAATGCCCACAACCGGGCTGGATGAGCTGACAGAGGCCGAACGCGAGACGTTGGCCGAATGGCTGGCCAAGCGCCGGGAAGCCTCGCAGAAGTCGCAGGAGGCCTACACGGCCATGTCTGCGGATCGGTGGCTGGTCACGCTGGCCAAGGCCATCAGGGAGGGGCAGGAGCTGCGCCCCGAACAGGCGGCCGCGATCTGGCACGGCATGGCGGAGGTCAGCAAGGCCTTGCGCAAGGCTGGTCACGCGAAGCCCAAGGCGGTCAGAAAGGGTAAGTCGGTCGATCCGGCTGATCCCAAGGATCAAGGGGAGGGGGCACCAAAGGGGAAATGATCGGCCAGTGTGGTCGAGCTGGGCGCTACGGCTCGTTCGCCCTTCTTTTTGGTGTCTAAAACTGTCTTCCAGCCGCTACATGCGTCCAGACCGGGCGCTGTAGTGCGATTCTGCGCGAATCTAAGCGATTTAATGCGACTGTACGCGATTCTATGCGATTGGTTCTGCTTTTTTCTTTTCAGTTAGATCAATTTGATAGTGCTTTTCCGCTCGATAGAGCGTTTTTTTTTAGATTTAATGTTTTAAAAGAAGTTTTAGGGTCTGGAAATCGTCATTTTTCCCTTACAGGACAAGGACTTAGCCCTGTGGATGAGTGGGTAATAGACGGAATCCGGTGGGTAAAAGACGGGGCACGGTGGGTAATGGACGGAACCGGGTGGGTAATAGACGGGCCATCCACAGACTTATCCACATTTCGGGTTTTGCCTCCGTCTATTACACACCACAGACTATAAAAGTGAGGCCCGGCGCGGCTCTCCGGGCAACTCTCCGTCTATTACACACCGGGCGCATTCTCGCCGTTCTCCTGCTCGTCGCCGTCTGCCTCGGGTTCGTCCTCGGCGGCCAGCTCCACCGCGTCGGTGCGGCGCGTGATGAGTAGCAGCGGGCCGCTCTGGCCGTCTTCCTCGCGCAATTCATACTCGGGCAGGTCGTTGGCGTCGATCAGGCGGCGCATCATGCGGCAGAACTCTTTGAATGTGCCCGTGCTGCCGCTGCGCTCGTAGATGGTCTTGAACGCCCACTTGGCCGTGTTCTTGCCAGCAGCGCGGCGAGCGAGACGGTAGACGAACCGGCCAAGGCCCGGCTCGATCAGGAAGTAGTCCGGGTGAACGGTCAGCACGTCCGGCTGCCTGCCGCCTGTCACTTCCCGGTAAATCCAGTTTGGTGCCTCAATCTCGACACTGGCCACTTTGCCGGTATCGGTGCGGGACACGACGCGGTAAGGGCCAATGAGGCTTTCCGCTTCCGTCTCGCGCACGACGCGCTTGCCGTTGCGTGATGGTGTCTCGCGCACGCTCTTGATGGTCGTTCCCAGCAGACGGTCAAGCGCAGCTTCCAACTGGTCAACCTGACGCCCGCCGTCGCCACGGCGGCAGAACTTGGCAATATCTGAGGCGTGCGGGACGAATTTCTTGCCCGGCATGGCACCGCGCCCGGCATTGAAAAGATTCATCGACTCGGTTAGGTGTGAGATGAGCATCAGCACAATGTCGTAGTCCCATATCGACGCCATGCCATCCGGCCCGGCCTTCACTTCAACGAAGCCGTCCGGCAGGTCGTAGCGGATCACTTCGCCTGCTCGCTTATCGCGCTTTGATAGGCGGAACAGCGCAACGTCCATCAGGCTACGGTTGTCCTTGGTGGCTACGTCGTACAGACCCGGCACGAAAAAGTCGGGCTGTCGGTCGCTCTCGGGAGGGCGACGCATTGAGGCCGAATTGCTCCGTTTGGTCTGTCCACTGGGGGACGATGTGTTAGGGATTGGGCTTCGCGGGATAGGGCTTCTATCGCGCAACTGTGCGGCCAAAGTTGCCTCGGCTTGTTGCTGGGCGACCTCGTTACTTTTCCGCCTCTGTTCGCGTTCGCCTTCTTCGCGTAGGCGCTTCTCGGCTTGCTCGAACGTCTCGCCGGGCAGGGCTGCGGCCTCCACTTTTTCGCGATACCTCTGGTGCGTCTGCTCTAGTCTGGCCAGCAGATTGCCCCCCACAATGTCACTGATTGGCTTAGGTCCGTTCATTCGGAACTCTCCTTTTTGGTGCCGATCCTGCGCTGAGTCATAGACAAAAACCCTCCGCTTGGGGCACCATTTTTGCTAAGATCAAGTAATTTCATGCGTCTGTCCTTCTGTTCGATGGCGCGATGTTCAACCAACACCAAGGGAGGTGCCACGCCGAATGCCTAGCCGACGCGACACCGATAGCAACGAAAACGAAAAGCCGGTGCCAGCGGAGCGGCTGATTTTTGCCCGCAATTTCCGTAAGGCACGCAAGGCCGCAAAACTAAGCCAGCGCGCAGTCAAGGATAAGACGGGGTTCGCACAGTCATGGATCAGCGAAGTAGAAACGGGCAAGTCACCGCTCAACATCGACAACATGGCCGAGCTGGCCAAATGTGTCGGTGTGCCGCTGTGGCAGCTTCTCGTTCCTCCGTCGTAACTCTGCAACACTCGTCCCCTTTCCGTCTCTGTTCTGCCAAGAAGCCCCCCCAAACTTGTGGGGGCTTCGTCTTTCAGGCTTGCCAAATCGCTTGCGCGATTGATAGCCTATAGACTATCATATCTGCGAAAGCAGTGATAGGCTTTAGACTATGTTTGGCAACCTGTAGGACGGAAGGATATGGACGTAACTGCATCCGATCCGAAGTCTCCCAGCATCGCATCAAATCGTGCAGAACACGATAAGCGCATAACGGAAAAATTGCGGCGCGAACTCGGGCCGCAAATATGCGAGCTGCTGGAAGACTCGACAGTGATCGAAATCATGCTCAACCCCGACGGTACGTTGTGGGTTGAACGGCTCGGGGCACCAATGGAAAAGATTGGCACGCTCCCAGCCTCTCGGGCCGAATCGCTCATGGGTACGGTGGCCTCGACGCTGCGCACCCAAATCACGGCCCTGAATCCGATTCTCGAATGCGAACTGCCGTTGGATGGTTCTCGCTTTGAGGCGTTGATTCCTCCGGTTGTGGCTGGGCCTACTTTCACGATCCGTAAGAAGGCGTCGAAGATTTTCACGCTCGATAACTACGTGGAGTCGGGCATCATGACGCAGGCGCAGTGCGAGGCCATCGAGGCCGCTGTACGCAACCGCCGCAACGTTCTGGTCGTTGGTGGCACCGGCACCGGCAAAACCACCCTCACAAACGGCATCATCGACTACATGGCGAAAGCCTGCCCGCAAGACCGTATCGTCATCATCGAGGATACGGGCGAGCTGCAATGCGCCGCCACGAACGTCGTCATTCTCCGGGCCGTCGATCACGTCGATATGACCCGGCTACTCAAGGCAACCATGCGCCTGCGGCCCGACCGTATTTTGGTCGGCGAAGTCCGCGATGGCGCGGCGTTGGCCTTGCTCAAGGCTTGGAACACTGGCCACCCCGGCGGGGCCGCCACTGTTCACGCAAATTCGGCACCTGCGGGCCTTATCCGCATGGAACAGCTTGTGGCTGAGGCCACGCAGGCGCCGATGCACGCGCTGATCGCTGAGGCTGTGGACTTGATCGTTTCGATTGAGAAAACAGCAGGCGGGAGGCGGATCAAGGAAGTCGTCACGGTCGAAGGGCACGACGGCACTCAATACCTCACTAAACCGATATAGGAATCCAACACATGATCGCAAATGCTCTGTCTGCTTCGCCAATGGCGTCGAAGGCTTCTCCCTTCATGTCCAAAGCGCGTGCGGTGCTGACCAATCCCTACTTCTGGCTGATGGCCGCTCTGTTCTTGGTGCTTCTCTTTGGTGCCATCGAACCGGCGCACGCGGCTGACGCAACCGAAGGCGGCGGCGCAGGCCTGCCGTGGGAAGGCCCGCTTACCAAGCTCAAGCAGTCGATCAGCGGGCCGGTGGCCTTCGTGATCGCGCTGCTCGGCATCATCGCGTGCGGCGCAACGCTGATCTGGGGCGGTGAAGTCTCCGAGTTCACCCGCCGCATCATCTACGTCGTTCTGGTGGTCTGCATCATCGTCTTCGCTAACACGCTGCTGACTGGTGCGCTGTTCTCTGGCGCTGTGGTGCCTCACGACGCTGCAATCTCTGCCGCTGATGTGGCCGCCTACGCGAAGGCTCACGCCGCAGCCCTGACCGGGGTAGGGGGTCGCTGATGGAAGTAATGGAATCGCGTCGTTTGACGCCATTCCACCGGGCGCTTCATCGCCCGCAGCAAATCATGGGGGGCGAACGCGAATTGATGCTGTTCTCCATGCTTGTTGCGGGCGGCCTGACCGTTTCGGCCCTGAACTTTGTGGCCACGGTCATCGGTGTAGCGATCTGGTTGGTATGCGTCTACGCCCTGCGCAAGATGGCGAAGGCCGATCCGAACATGTCGAAGGTCTACATTCGCCAGCTCAAGTATGGGCACTATTACGGGCCGTTCTCGCGGCCCTATCGGGTGGCCAAGTCGCCACGCATTTACTGATAAGGAGCGGAGAATGCTTGCGTTAGCACCCTTCCGTAGCAAGGCCGCTGGCTTGCCCGATCTGCTCAACTATGCCGCCCTCGTTGATGAGGGCGTTGTATTGGGCAAAGACGGCTCGCTGATGGCTGGTTTCTTCTTTCGTGGTGACGACGCAGCATCCGCCACCACGTCAGAACGCAACTACCTGACCGCGTTGGTCAACCAGTACCTGGCCCGGTTCGGTTCGGGCTGGGCTGTATGGACTGACGCCTCGCGCTTGGCCTCGCCGGGCTATCCAGCCCCCGAGCAGTCACACTTTCCTGAGCCGATTACCGCCCTGATCGACGCCGAGCGTCGGGCGGCCTTCGTCAAGGAAAATACGCTGTTTGAAAGCGAGTACGCGCTAGTCCTGCAATACCTGCCGCCGACGCGGCGGGATTCCAAGCTGGGCGAACTGGTCTACGACGATGACGGCGTAGACGACAGCAACCCGGCCGACCGGCTGTTGCTGGACTTCAAGAAAAAGCTCGATGACCTGCAAGACGGCCTCGGCGATCTGATGCACATGCGCCGCATGGGCACCATCACGGTAGGCGAGGGCGACGAGGCCTACCAGAGTGATGAGCTGTGCAATTACCTGCACTACGTGCTGACCAATGAGCCTATCGCGCTGCGCATCCCCGATTGCCCGATGTATCTGGATGCGTGGCTGGGCTATCCCGAACTGTGGCCGGGCGACACGCCGAAGCTGGGCAACAAGTTCATTTCGTGCGTGGCCATCGAAGGCTTCCCCGGCAACTCCTTCCCCGGCATCCTCGACATGCTCGACGGCCTGCCAATGTCCTATCGGTGGTCGTCGCGGTTCATCTTCCTTGAACAGCACGAAGCCGTCGCCGCGCTCAACCGCTACCGCTTGAAGTGGCAGCAGAAAATTCGCGGGTTCTGGTCGCAGGTCTTCAAGTCGCAGAAGGGCATGATTAACACCGACGCCCTGAAAATGGCGCAGGAAACTGAGGTGGCTATCAACGACGCCAAGTCGGGATTAGTCGCTTACGGCTACTACACGCCGGTCGTGGTGCTGATGCACGAAGACCGCAATTTCCTGTCCGAACAGGCCCGCTACGTCAAGCGTGAGCTTGAACGCAAGGGCTTCGCGGCCCGTATCGAGACGGTCAACGCGCTGGAAGCGTGGCTTGGCTCGCTGCCCGGACAGACCTACCCGAACGTGCGCCGTCCTTTGGTGCATACCCTCAACCTCGCCGACCTGCTGCCGCTGGCCAGCGTGTGGCCCGGCCTGCGCGAAAACCCGTGTGATCTGTACCCGGCCGGGTCGCCGCCGCTGATGCACACGGTAACGACCGGCGCAACGCCGTTCCGTCTCAACCTGCACGTCGGCGACGTTGGCCATACCCTGATTTTCGGCCCGACCGGGGCCGGTAAATCGACCTTGCTGGCCACCCTGCAAGCGCAGTTCCGGCGCTATCGCAGCCGTCGCCGCCGCGATGGCAGCACGGCACCGGCCACGGTGACGGCGTTCGACAAGGGGCGCTCGCTGTATGCGCTGTGCAAGGCGACTGGCGGCGTTCACTACGACATTGGCAACGATGAGGCCGACACCCCGGCGCTGACGCCGTTGGTGGACATTGATAGCGAGTCAGAAGCCCTGTGGGCTGAGGAGTGGATTGCGACCTGCTACGAGTTGCAGGCCAAAAAGCCGCCGACGCCGCAGCAAAAGGCCGAGATTCACCGGGCCATGAACCTGCTGCGCGAGGCACCCCGCGAGTTCCGTTCGCTGACCGATTACGTCACGACGGTACAGGATGCCGAAGTGCGGGACGCGCTGACGCACTACACCATTTCCGGGTCGATGGGCCACCTGCTCGACGGCAAGGAAGACGGGTTGAAGATCAGCAACTACACGGTGTTCGAGATTGACGACCTCATGAAAATGGGCGACGCGAACGCCATTCCCGTGCTGCTGTACCTGTTCCGCCGGTTCGAGCGTTCGCTGAATGGCCAGCCCGCCATGCTGTCGCTCGATGAGGCTTGGGTGATGCTGGGTCATCCGGTGTTCCGCGAGAAGCTGCGCGAATGGCTCAAAGAGCTGCGTAAGAAAAACTGCCTCGTCATCATGGCCACGCAAAGCCTGTCGGATGCGGTCAAGTCCGGGCTGCTCGATGTGCTGCTGGAACAGTGCCCGACGAAGATCCTCTTGCCGAACAAGGAAGCCGACCTGCATGGCACCAAAGAGACACCCGGCCCGGCCGACCTCTATGCCATGTTTGGCCTGAACAGCAAGGAAATCGGCATCCTGAAAAACGGCCAGTACAAGCGGCAGTATTACTACAAGTCGCCGCTCGGTCGCCGTGTGTTCGAGCTGGGCTTAGGGCCTCTTACCAAGGCCTTTGTAGCGGTATCCGACAAGGAAGACTTGGCGGAGGTGCGGAACCTGATCGCCGATCACGGCGATGACTGGCCGCTTTTTTGGTTGCAACACAAAGGAGTTGATTATGAACAGTATCTTTCGCGCAAAGCTGCGTAATGGCGTTCTTTCGGCGGCCGTGACGGCCAGCGTTGCCCTTGGTGCCGGGTTCTTTGCAGCTCCGACACCGGCTTACGCTATCTACTGCTCCAACTGCTCAACGTTCTATCAGCAGATGTTCGAGTACGCCGAAGCGGTGAATACGCAACTGAACACCGCGCAGCAACTGGCAACGCAGATTCAGCAGTATCAAAACATGGTCACGCAGGGCCTGAGCCTGCCCAATTCCATGTTTGGCAGCATCGCGGCCGACCTGCAAAGCGTTGCCAATATCTACACGAAGTCGCAGGCCTTGGGCCGCCAAATCCAGAACATGGATTCGCAGTTCAACATGCAGTTTCCGGGCTTTCAATCGTACCTGAGTTCGGCCGCGGCATCGGCCAAGGCCCCGGCATCGAGCACGATGCCCGACCGTTACGAAAAGTGGTCGGAACAGGGCCGCGACAACGTGAAGTCCGCTATGGAAGCGGCGAACCTCAATACCAGCTCTTTCGAGTCTGAGGACGCGCAGCTTGCCCGGATGGTTGCCCGGTCGCAGTCGGCCGCTGGCCGGATGCAGGCGATTCAGGCGGGCAATGAAATTGCCTCGCAGAACGTGCAGCAATTGCAAAAGCTGCGCGACCTGATCGCTACGCAAATCAACATGCAGGGCAACTACATGGCGCAAGAGCAGGATCGCATCCAGCTCGATGACGCTCTGCGTCAGCAGCGCCGTAGCGGCACCATCACACAAACCGGCAGCAACAAGGGGTATTAAATGCTCAATCTCAAACTGTCGGTGTTCGTAGCCTCCCTGATCGCCGCCGCAGTCGTCGGTGGCGTCGGTTCGAGCATCGTTCTCAACGTGTTTTCCCCTGAGCCGAAGCCGGTCGCTTGCGAACCGGCACCGGCTCCGGCTCCGGGCAAAAACACCCTACGCCATGTTGATCCGGTCAACACTGGCCGCGATAAGGGGTACTGAGCTATGGCACGGCGCGAGCAACATCAGTTCTTGTTGTGGGTCGTGCTGCTGCTGCTCGCGTCGTTCGCCTTTGCGAGTAATGCGTCAGCGGCTGACCTGCACGACCCCAGCGGCTCATTTACCGGCCTTCTCGATCTGGTGAAAAACAGTGCGGCGCAGTGGGATGGCAAGCTGCGTGGCTATGCCAAAACGCTGTTCTGGCTGCTGGCCTCCATCCAGTTCGTATGGACGTTCATGCCTTTGGTGTTCCGACAGGCCGATTTCGGCGAGATTGTCGGCGAGCTGATCCGTTTCATTCTGGTGATTGGCTTCTTCTACGCGCTGCTGCTGTTCTCGGCAGAGTGGGCCGACAAGGTGGTGGACAGCTTCCGAACGGCGGGCGCGTCGGCGGCCGGGCTGGGTACGTCCCAAATCCGGCCGGGCGACATTTTCGGTACGTCTATCGAGCTGGCCAACACTATCGGCGACGTGGAAACGTGGAACCCGCTAACGGCCACTATGGTCGCGCTGGCCGGGCTTCTGGTGCTGTTGTGCTTCGCCTTCATTGCGGCGTTCATGGGCCTGACCATCATCGAATCCTATGTGGTCATCAATGCGTCGGTGCTGTTTATGGGCTTCGGTGCTTCGCAATGGACACGCGAATATGCGTTGGCCATCGTGCGTTACGCCGTTTCCGTTGGTGCCAAGCTGTTCGTCCTGACCTTGATCGTCGGCTTGATTGTGGACTCGGCCAAGACGTGGCAGGCGGCCTACAACCACGACGACGCGAGCATGTGGACGATGGTGGGGCTGGCTCTGGTCTGCGCCTATCTGGCCAAGACTATCCCCGAGCTGGTCGCGGGCATGATTAGCGGCACCTCGATGGGCGGCGGTTCGGCCATCGGTGGCATGGCAGCGGCCGGTGCAGCCGGTGCAGCGGCAGCTATTGCAACCATCGCCACGGCCGGGGCGGCCGCTCCGGCGGCGGCCGGTGCTCTTGGCGCGGCAGGTAGTGGCGGTGCAGCCGGTGCAGGTGCAGCGGGTGCCGGTGGTCTTGGTGGTGGCGGTCTGGCTGCTGCGATCAATTCCAGCTTTGCCGGTGGCAGTGCGCCCGCAGCGGCCGCTACTGGCGGCGGCGGGGCAGCTTCCGGCCTCGGTGCAAGCACTGGCGGCCAAGCGGCGGCCAAGGGCGCGTCGTCGGCGGGTGCCCGAGTGGGCGGCAGCGCCGCGCCACAATCGCCGGGGCCAGCGCCGCAGCAGCCTAGCAGCGGTGTGCAGCAGGCCGCCAAACAGGCCGGGAAGGCCGCGCAGGGTGGCGACGACGACAAGGGCCAGCAAACGGCGGCAGGGGCGCAAACGCCTCCGGCCGGTAATGCGGACGCCTCCGCGTCCAGCTCGGCCCCTAGCGCCTCTGCGCAGTCGCCAGCGGCCCAAGCTGGCGAAGGGCAGGGCGAAGCCAAGAGCGGCGTTTCTGGCCATCAAATCGCGTCGGGTATTACCCGTGGTGCGGGCATCCTCTCCGCGATTGCTGTTCCCGGTATGGAAGGCGCGGCAGGCCTGTCGCTGGGTGCCGGTGCGCCGCAGCCGGTGCCCGGCTCCGGTGCTGATGCTGATGGCTCGATGGCTCCCAGCTCGGCCCCGGCCAGTGCAGAACCGCAGAACGTCATTCGCCCGGCAGAACCGTCGCCAGCATCGCCAAGCGATGCAGGCCCGGCCAAGCCTGACACCAAAGGGGGGGAGTAAGCCATGATCGCCGAACTCGCCTTGTTCTTCCTGCCCTTGCTGGCCATGTTTTTGATAGGCCTTGGACTATGGGCGTTAGGGCAGTGGTTGCGCCGTAAAGGCTACAGTGACCAGCTCGACAAAATCGACGCGAAAGTGTCCACCGCCCAGCGAAAAACACGCTGGCTGTTCCGCCCTCTGAGCGGCGCAATGGTCAGTGTAGGGCGCGGACTGAGCAGGGTTCCCCTGTTCGGCAACCGTCGCAGCCGCGACATGTGGGACGACCTCGAAGAACTGTCGAAGCATCAACGCAACAATCGCCGGGACTAACCCGAAAAAAGCCTCTCCTAGTGCTTGCTAGGAGGGGTTACTTTGGCCAATAATATAGTCTACAGACTATCAAATGGACGGACGTACTTATGCAACCCAATAGCAAGAAAAAGGGTCAGCGGGCACCGAAAGCCCCGCCCGGCACGCCTTACCTCGCAGCCCGCCGCGAGTGGAACGAGCGTTATGGCAGTCATATCATCGACGCCCGCAACTGGCGGACGGCCGCGTTTGTCGTTGGTGTCGCGCTGATTCTCTCGGCGGCCGGGAACGTCATTCAGGCTTCCAAAGAGAAAATCGCGGTCTACTACGTCAACACCGACGCCAACGGCAAAAGCCGCGAAATCTGGCGGGCCGATCAGGCCACGCCGGGGCCGAAGACCGAACAAATCCGCGCTGCGCTGCAAGATTGGGTTCTTGGTGCTCGCACGGTGTACGCGGACAACCGGGCAACCAAGCGCGTCGTCGATGCGACCTATGCGATGACGCTGCCCGACAGCGCCGCGTATCAGACGCTGGCCACGTATCACCGGGAGCACAACCCGTATCAGCGGGCCGCCAATGAAACCGTCGAGGTGGCCATGCAAACGCCTGTCCAGCTCTCGAAAGACACTTGGCAAGTCGAGTGGACGGAAACGGTGAAAAACCGCACTTCCGGCAAGCTGATCGGCACCCAAAGCTATCAGCTCACGGCCAACGTCCTGATCGCTGCGCCGAAGGATGAAGCCCAGCTTATGGCCAACCCGGTTGGCCTCTACGTCCGCCAATTCTCTTGGCCCGTTCGCAACTAATGATGACTGGTGAATATATGAAAAAGACTCAATGGATGGCGGGCCTTTTCGTTGCCGCAATTGCTGCCCCCACGTTCGCGCAAGACGTTCCGGCGCTCGCTGCTGGCCAAGGTGAAGTTCTGCCGCCGGTTAATCTGGTGTCGCCCGATCAGGTGCGGCTCGATGGTAAGGAGGCCTACGGCATCCGCTTGGCCAATCAATGGAAGTCACACCCTGACCGCCCGCGTCGTGGCGCAGACGGCAGCGTGAAATACCTTTTTGGTGCCACCCTGCCGACGTTGGTTTGCACACCCTTGCAGGTCTGCAATATCGAGCTGCAACCGGGCGAAGTTGTGAACGACGTTCACGCGGGCGACAACGCACGTTGGAAAATCACCCCCGCCACGATGGGCAGCGGGGCGAACGCTACGACCGTGATTGTGGTCAAGCCTACCGACGCCGGACTGGTCACTAACCTGAGCGTGGCCACTGACCGCCGCCTGTACTCGATCAAGCTGGCCAGCACGCAACGCGAGTGGATTCCGGTGCTGTCGTTCGATTACCCCGACGACGTAGAACGCCAGTGGGCCGCCTACCGCGAGCAGCACGCCAAGCAGGTCTACAACAACACCATGCCGACCGGGCAGAATCTGGCCAACCTCGATTTCGGTTTCCGCATCGGTGGCGATAACCCGAGCTGGAAGCCGGTGCGCGTCTACACGGACGGCAGCAAGACCTACATTCAGTTCCCGTCGTCCAGCTTCAACGGCGAGGCTCCGGCACTGGTCGCCAAGGGCAACGACGGCGGCCTGTTCTCCAAAGCCAGCGAGAAGCTCGTCAACTACCGCCCGATCGGCGATCGCTACGTGGTCGATAAGGTGCTTGACCGGGCGTCTCTGATTGTCGGCGTCGGCCGCAATCAAACCGAAGTCACCATTACGCGCACGGGGGGCAAATAAGATGGCACGATTTCACCTGCTCGCGCCGCTCGCGGCGGCGCTTCTCCTGAGCGCCTGCGCTACGTCGCGGCCTACCATGTCTTACGTGGAACCGACCGTGACGGCCAGCGATGCGCAAACGCTCGCAGGCGATACGGTCGCCTATCTGGCCGATCCGCTTCCTCCGGCGCGGACGACCATTGTGCTCGATCCTCCGGCCGCGAAGGATCACGACGCACTGACGGCGGCCATGCTGCCCGCGCTCCGTGCGCGGGGTTATGGCGTGACGTTGGTTGATCCGCAGACCGGCAAGGCCGGTGGTGCGGGTGTGCCTCTGCGCTACATCGCATCGCCGCTCGATAGCGGCGTGCTGCTGCGTCTGCAATATCAGGGCACCGAGGCCAGCCGGTACTACCCGCGCGGCTCTAATGGACAGCTCCTGCCGGGTGCCCCGTTCACGGTTCGAGGGGGTGCGCAATGAGCACACACGACAAAGACAACGACCAGAACACCGACCTGCCGCTTGAGGATGCGGAAGTGCATAACGACCGCGAGCATGACGACGACGCGGATATGCACGACGATCCTGATATGCGAGCGGATGGCAACGGCTCGCCCGACTATCTGGCGACACCAAAAAGAGGGAAGGGGGTTCGCCGCCTGAACAACAAACCGTTGTTCGTTGTCGGTGGCGTGATCCTGCTCGCTGTGGCGGGCGTCAGCTACACGTTTTTCCAGCGGCAGGCGGCGCAGGTTGCCCCGAAGGCCGAAGGCGACGGGCCACCAGTGGCAACGGTAGCGGCTCCCCCTGTGCGGCCGGACGGCAACGACTACGTGCCCCCGGCAGGTCAGCCGCAGATGCCCACGGACACGGCGCAGCCGGTCGAAACCGGCGGCCAGCCGACCGAAGCCCAGCAGAAGGCGGCCCCGGCCGCGCCCTCTGAGGCCATGCAACGCCGGTTGCGGCAGATTCAGCAGGCCGAAGACAAGCGACTGGCCAAGTGGGACGAAGCCCTGAACGGTGACGCCTCGGTGCAGGGCTTCACGACCAAGGGCGGCCAGAACGGCGGCACCCAGCAGGTGGCCATGCAGCAGGCGGGCGGGAACCGCGTCAACGCGGACGAGCTGATGAACCGCTACTTGGCCGCGAACGGTCAGGCCGCAGGTATGGGCGGCATGGGCGGCGGTATGCCGGGCATGGGCGGTGGCGGCATGGGTGGCAACAGCATGGCGGCCGAGAACCAGCAGGATCGCAAGCAAGCGTTCCTCGCAGGCACGCCAGAAGCTGAGGTCTATCTGGCTCGCCAGCGCAAGGCGGCCATCGCCCCGTCGCAGGAAATCAAAGCCGGTTGGGTTATTCCCGGCGTGATGATTTCCGGCATCAACTCCGATCTGCCGGGCCAAATCATCGGGCAGGTGCGTGAAGCGGTGTACGACAGCGCCACCGGCACGCAATGCCTGATTCCGCCGGGTTCGCGTGTTGTCGGCACCTACGACAGTGGCGTGACGCTCGGCCAACAGCGGGCGCTCGCGGTCTGGCGGCGCATCATCTACCCGGATGGTTCTTCGATCTCGATTGACAACATGCCGGGCGCGGACATGGGCGGCTATGCTGGGTTCAACGACAAGGTGAACAACCACTATCTGCGCATCTTCGGCAGTGGCTTGCTGCTTTCGGTCTTCTCCGCAGGCATCCAGCTTTCGCAGCCGCAGGCCAGCAACGGCGAGAACTACAGCAGCTCGCAAATCATCGCCGGGTCGCTGGGTCAGCAGATGGGGCAGATTGGTATGCAGATGGCCCAACGCAACATGAACATTCAGCCGACGCTCGAAATCCGTCCGGGTTACGAGTTCAACATCATGGTGACGAAGGACATTATCCTGCCGACATGGGAAGGCCACCCGATGGCCGGAAGCACCGGCAAGGGCTGCAACTGATGACTACCGGCGGCCGTTCGCGGCCGCCTTCACTGTAAGGAGTAAAACCGTATGGCAAGCACCCCCAACAGCCTGAACCCGACCGGGCCTACGCCGAAGATGATGCCGGAAGGCTCGCGCAAAGTCTGCGTCCTGAACGGTAGTCGCCAGCTCGACCAGGTGGTGAAAGGCGAGTGGATGACTATCAAGGTTCTGCCGGAAAACGGGCTGCCCAAGGGCATCTACCAACTGGCCGAAGCCACCAAGCCGGATACCGGCAAGGATGGCAAGGAATCCGCCTACACCGGGCAGGTTCTGCACGTCGATAGCAAGGCGGTCTACCAGCTTTCCGGCAAGGGCATTGTCGAGCATTCGCGCTCGGCCTTCGCCGATCTGGAAGCCAAGGGCGACCAGATCGTTGCCGGTCGCACCTACACGGTCGGCTATGTGAACGGGAAGGGCACCGCCCGGCCCGGCCAAGCTGCCAGTCTGACGCAACAACAGCAGCGCAGCGCCTCGAAAGGCGGCGGCATTTCCCTTTAACGATGAAGGTCAGCGCCACGACTGACCGCCAACACCAAGGAAAGCAAGGGCCTCACGGCCCTTTTTCTTTGGCCGCAAAAAAGGCCCTGTGAGGGCCGGGAGGGAAAGGCGGTAGGGTAGGGAGGCTAACGGGCCGAACGGGCCTTGTAGGGGCTGCCGGGAGGTTTGCCGGGGCAGTTGGGTAGCGGCCGAGCGCCGCGCCGGGAATTTCCCTTTGGTGCCGAGCCGTTCAGGCCCGGCGGGTGGCGATACGGCGTAGCGCGGCGTCGAAGACTCGCGGGGCGAAGATCACCACGGCCAGCACGGCCGCGAAGCGAAGGCCGGGGCCTGCAAGCTGCATCAGCGGCGCGTCGGCGACGGTGGCCAGTCCGTAGAGGATGGCGAGCTGTAGACCGAGCGCCCAAGCGAGGATTTTGGCGACGGTGCGGGTAAGGTTCCGCACGCGGTAGATGGTCGAGTAAAGGGCGGTGTAGTTCATGGTGGTTTCTCCGTTCGGTTGTTGGCCTGTGGGCCTGTGGTCAATCGGCTGGAAAGCGGTTGTTGCACCCTTGGGCCGGAACGCAGTGGCGGACGCTGAAAGCGTTGCAATTCCGCCCAGCCGATACACTGGCACCCAAACAGGTCAACGAACGGAGACGGCCACCGGCCGCCCTATTCGTCGCCCTCCGTGCGGTCGCCGTCGCCGGCGTCCTTCAAAGCCTCATACAAGGCAGTCTTGCCGACTTTGACAGCGGCGGCCGCCTCGCGGACGGTCAGCCCCTTGTCGGCCATCAGCTTACGCGCTCTTTCCAGCTTGGCCGGTGTTACTACCGGCCTGCGCCCGCCGTGGCGGCCTCGGGCCGCTGCGGTGGCCAACCCGGCCTTGGTTCGTTCCCGTATCAGGTCACGCTCGAACTCGGCAAGCGTGGCGAACAGGTTAAACAGCAGTTTGCCGTTTCGGGTCGCGGTGTCAATTCCCGCGTCAGTCAGCGAGCGGAACGCTACGCCGCGCTCGCGCAGCTCGTCCACGGTTTGCACCAAATGGGGAAGCGAACGGCCAAGCCGGTCGATCTTCCACACTACAAGCGTATCGCCTTCGCGCAGGTATGCGAGGGCTTTTTCTAGGCCCGGCCGGGCCGCCTTGGCCCCGCTGGCCACGTCGGTGAATACCTGATGGCAACCGGCCTTTTTCAAGGCCTCGATCTGCATATCAAGCGACTGGTCAGCGGTCGAGACACGGGCATAACCGATTAGGGTGGTCATCCCTATATCCATTGTGCCGGGGTCGTTAGGATCACGCATTGGGCAACGTCTCCATGACGCCACCGGCAGGCCCGGCGGCGTCGGTTTGAGTGGGTTAGATGGTGGCCCGGAACGCCATATCGGCGGTCGGG